>ERZ1034920.551-NODE-551-length-29031-cov-17.241890_pt1 | contig 29031 bp, 23 predicted proteins | sample MGYA00520688_ERZ1034920 | MGnify/ENA primary metagenome ERZ1034920 (study PRJEB33766, sample SAMN09781785) | gut metagenome | biome: gut microbiome | host: Homo sapiens | place: Madagascar | study: EMG produced TPA metagenomics assembly of the PRJNA485056 data...
CTGGTGGGCTGGTAATAATAGTTTTTAGTTTCTTGCTTCTTGCTTCTGGGACTTGGGTTCTTGTGTTTTCCAAGGGAGGTGAGGAGGGCGACATGGACTATAAATTGTGCCGCAGGCACCACCTTAACCCTCACGCCGTAAGGCATGTCAAACTTAAGAACCCTCAGGCCCGAAGGGCCTGTCAAACTTCGGCCCCATAGGGCCGTCAAACAATGGGCGGCAAAGCCGCCCCCCTTATTTCGTAAACATGGTGCCCAGGCCTTCATCGGTCAAAAGTTCGATGAGGATGGCATGGGGGATTTCTCCGTTGATGATGAAAACCTTCTTGACCCCTTCTTTGACTGCATTGGTGCAGCAGTCTACTTTGGGAATCATGCCGCCGGCAATGATTCCGCTCTTTTTAAGTTCTTCTGCGTCAGCAAGGGAAATCTGCTTGATGAGGGAGTTTTCATCGTCCTTGTCTTTCAGTACGCCGTTGATATTGCTCATAACCACCATGGATTCGGCATGGAGGGCAGCGGCGATTTTAGCGGCGGCGGTGTCGGCGTTAATGTTGTAGGGATTTCCTTCGTCGTCAATGCCGATAGAAGAAATGACAGGGATGAAGCCGCCGTCCAGAAGGTCGTCCAAAATCTTGGTGTCGATTTCATCGATTTCACCAACATTTCCCAGCTTTTCATCCTTTTTATGGACCTTGATAAGACCGCCATCGATGCCGCAGAGGCCTACGGCTTTACCGCCTAAAGCGGCAAGGTCGGCGGCCAGGCTTTTATTGACTTTGCCTGCCAGCACCATCTGCACCACTTCCATGGTTTCATCATCGGTGATGCGGAGGCCGTTTTCAAAGTGGGATTCGATGGACAGCTTTTTCAGCATGGCGCTGATTTCCGGTCCGCCGCCGTGAACGAGGATGACCTTGACACCCACCAGCTGAAGGAGCAGGATATCCTGCATCACTGATTTCTTCAGCTGCGGGTCGGTCATGGCGTTTCCGCCGTACTTGGCAACCACATATTTTCCGGTATATTCTTTGATGTACGGTACGGCCTGTGTCAGGATTTCCGCCCGTACGGCATTGGATGTATTCATAGTTGACTCCTTTGGTATTAAGCTGGTGGGCTGGGGACTGTTTCTCGTGCGTCAATGGGGTTAGTGAATATCAGGCTTCCCGCCCCTTGATCGAAGCGAATACAACCTTTTTACACAACCTGCGGCGCCAGCCGCGCCCTTTTTTAATATGCGCCCATAGGGCGCCACATCAACCCTCCGGCCTTTATGCCGGTCAATCTTAAGAACCCTGTAAAAGCGGCTCCGCCGCTTTTAAACCACAAGTCCCGTTTCTTCAGGCATGCCCAGCATGATATTCATGCATTCGATGGCGGCGCCGGAGGCGCCTTTGCCCAGGTTGTCGAAGGAGGAAATCACCAGTACCCGGTCGTCGTTGCCGGCGATGTGGATGGTGAGGCTGTCTTTTCCTGCATTTTCATTGGCGGAAAGAAAGAGGCCGTTTGTTTCTTCCAAAGACAGGGGGGAGAGGTGGATGAGTTTTGAGTTTTCGTAGTGTTTCTTGAAGATCATCTGGAAATCATCGGTGTCGATTTCTCCCGGCAGTCCGCAGGGGAGCTGGAGGAAGTGGGTGTGGAAGCCGATGGTGACTTCCATGCCTTCGAAGAAGTCATCCACCACCGGCGAGAAGAGCGGCGCTTCCGCCAGGTGGCACACTTTCATGATTTCCGGCAGGTGCTTGTGGTTCTGGGAAAGGCCGTACTGCCGGGGAGCCTTGAAATCGGCACCCTCTTCTTCGTCATACTGGGCAATCATTTTCTTTCCGCCGCCGCTGTAGCCGGTGAGGGAGAAGCAGTGGAGGGGATAGTTGATGGGAAGGATGCCGGCGTGAACCAGTGGATAAAGGATGGCGATGACGCCGCTGGCATGACAGCCGGGGACGGCCACTTTATCTGCTTTGGCAATGGCTTCTTTCTGGTTTTTTGACAGTTCCGGGAAGCCGTACACCCAGTCGTCTGCGGTGCGGTGGGCGGTGGAGGTGTCAAGGATACGGATGGGAATGTCTTTTACCGCATCCACCACTTCTTTGGAGGCTGCGTCAGGAAGGCAGAGGAACATGAGGTCTGCTTCTTTGGCCAAAGCCTTGATGGTGGGGATGTCCTTTCTCTTATCCTCCGGCAGATGGAGGAGCTCGATATCCTTTCTTTCCGACAGCCGGTCCTGGAGACGGAGGCCTGTGGTTCCCGATTCACCGACAATGAATACTTTTGGCATTGCTTTCATGATAGTTCCTCCTTTCAGTCCATGGGATATTCGCCGAAGGTGGCTACCATGACCGCTTTAATGGTGGGAAGCCGGTTGGCCGCTTCCTGGAAGGCCAGGGAGAAGGGGGCTTCAAAAACATCATCGGTGACTTCGATACCGTCAAGGCCGAACCTTTCATAAATGTCTTTTCCCACCTTTGTTTCCGTATTGTGGAAGGAAGGCAGGCAGTGGCAGAAGACGGTGTCCGGATTTCCTGTGTTTTTAATCATGTCCATGGTAATGCGGTAGGGCATGAAGAGTTTGATCCTTTCGCCCCAGAGGTCATAGGGGTCGCCCATGGTGACCCACACGCCGGTGTAAATCACGTCCAGTCCCTTTACCCCTTCCACCGGATCGTCGGTGAAGGTGAAGGAAGCGCCTGTCTTTTCTGCAATCTTTTTGCACTTGGCGGTGAAATCATCTTCCGGGAAGAATTGGGCAGGCCCGATGATTTTGAAATCCATGCCTGCAAGGGCGGCGCCGGCCATGAGGGCGTGGGCCATATTGGACTGGCCGTGGCCTACATAGGCGTAGGACAGCTGGTTCAAAGGCTTTTTGAAATGTTCCTTCAGGGTGAGGAAGTTAGCCAGGGTCTGGGTGGGGTGGTCGTAGTCCGTAAGGCCGTTCCAGACGGGGACGCCAGCTTTGGCGGAGAGCTCTTCCACCGCACTCTGTTCATAGCCCCGAAATTCGATGGCGTCGAACATGCTTCCCAGAACCCTTGCGGTGTCGGCGATGGATTCCTTCTTGCCAATCTGGGTGCCTGTGGGGCCCAGGTAGGTGGTGTAGGCGCCCTGGTCGTGGGCAGCCACTTCGAAAGCGCACCGGGTGCGGGTGGAATCCTTTTCAAAAATGAGGGCAAAATTTTTGCCGTTTAAAGTTTTGATTTCTTTTCCGGCGGCCTTGTCCTGTTTCAGCTTTTCCGCCAGGTCCAGATAGTAGGCGAATTCTTCCGGTGTGTAGTCCAGCATGGAGAGAAAGGAATGGTTCAGTAAGCTTTTCATGATATACCTCGTTGTATGTTTTTAACTTTTTGGGAATCTCAAATCATTATTTCATTGATAGAACCATATCCTCATCGGGAGAGGGCCTCCAGGGCAGCGGCGGCTTCCAGGGTGATGCCCAGAGGAAGGATGGATTCGTTAATGGCAAAGGATGCATTGTGCAGGGCCGGCGTATTTCCGTCGCCGGTGCCCAGCCAGAAGAAAGCGCCGGGGAATTTTTCCAAGTAGGAAGAGAAGTCTTCGGCGCACATGGATGGGAATTCCGGCTGCACGATATGCTCTTCTCCCAGGTAGGCTTTGCCCACTTCTTTCAGGAAATCAATCTTTTCCGGTGTATTGATGGTGGCGCTGTGGCCTCTTACATAGTTCAGCTCCGAATGGGTGTGGAACATGACGTCAAGGCCCTGTAAGATTTCGCCAAGCCTTGCTTCCATTTTGTCCCGAAGCTCCGGACGGTAGGTGCGGCAGGTGCCTTCCAGGTAAGCGTCCTCTACGCCTACGTTGTAGCGGGTGCCGGCGTTCATGAGGCCGATGGTGCACACCACATTGTCCATGGGGTTCATTTCCCGGGAAATCAGAGACTGCACGTCGATGATGAAATGGGCCGCTGCCACCAGGGCGTCGGTACCGTTGTGGGGCTGGGCGGCGTGGGTGGATTTTCCCTTGATATGTACATAGAAACGGTCGGAAGCAGCCATGAGGGCGCCGGGCTTCAGGCCGATTTTTCCGGTGGGAAGTTCCGGCCATACATGGAGGCCGTAGATTTCAGACACATCATCCAGCTTGCCGGAGGCCGCAATGTGGCGTCCGCCGCCGATGGCCGCTTCTTCCTCCGCCGGCTGGAAAACGATTTTCACCGTGCCGTGAAGCTTGTCCTTCATTTCATTCAGCACGGCGGCGGCGCCCAGAAGGATGGACATGTGGCCGTCGTGGCCGCAGGCATGCATGACCCCTTCGTTCTTGGAAGCAAAGGGAAGGCCCGTGAGCTCCGTCACCGGAAGGGCGTCCATGTCTGCCCGGAGGGCCACCGTTTTTCCGGGCTTGCTGCCCTTGATAATGCCAAGCACTGCATTCTGGAAAAATCCTGTTTCATAGGGGATGCCCAGACTTTTGAAAACTTCCTGGATATATTCCGATGTTTTAACTTCCTGGCCGGAGAGCTCCGGATATTCGTGGAAATGTCGTCTCCAGGTCACCACCTGTGGCAGAATGTGTGTGACTTTTTCTTTGACTTCATTTTCGTACATCATTGAGACGACCTCTTTTCCTGATTGTGATTTCTGCTTTGTTCCTAAATGAATTTTTATGCATATTATGTATAATGAAGATTGCTGAATTCTTACTGAATTCACGTAATATTGGAAATATGCAAAAGCAGTTGTAAATTGGATTGCAATAATAATACAACTTTCTGAATATATATGCAAGTGGGAAACGCAAATTTTTTTGAAATTTTTCGGTGGGCAGCGGTCGGTTTCCCGGGAACCATTTCCGGAGGGCATCCGGCGAAGCCTTCATTCCACACGCTTCTTACTCTCCATGAATACCTGTAAGTGCAAAAATATTTCTTAAGTATTTCGACAAAGTATGATATAATAACAACAATATGCAGGCATCCAGCGAGAACGGACAATCATAGATCTGAATCATGGGAGAGACGCATGGGGCGTTCTCTTTTTTAATGCCTCGGCGGCAAAGGATGGTTTTCATCTTTTGCAGAAAGCCGGGAAGATGCACAGGGTGCATGAGGATATTTTCAAAGGCCTGCTTTTACTGAATTGGGCAAACAGCCCGCGTACCCATGAACGCACACAGGAGGAAACATGTACGACACTTTTAAAGAATTGGGAATTGCGCCGGAAATACTGAAGGCAGTGGAGGATATGGGTTTTGAAGAACCAAGTCCCATCCAGAAGGCAGCCATTCCCATCGCTATTACGGGAAAAGACCTCATCGGCCAGGCACAGACCGGTACCGGCAAAACCGCGGCCTTCGGCATTCCCATTCTGGAAAGAATTGACACATCCAAGCCCGGCCCCCAGGCCGTCGTCCTTTCCCCTACCCGGGAACTGGCCATCCAGTCTGCGGAAGAAATCAACCATCTGGCCCAGTACCTGCCTGTCCATGCCCTTCCCATCTATGGCGGACAGGACATTGAACGGCAGTTCAAGGCTCTCCGGAAACATCCCAACGTCATCGTAGCCACCCCGGGCCGCCTCATGGACCACATGAAGAGAGGCACCATCGACCTGTCCCATGTACAGATTCTTGTACTGGACGAAGGGGATGAAATGGTGGATATGGGATTCATCGACGATATCCGCACCATCCTTGCCGGTATTCCGGAAGAAAGACAGACCATGTTCTTCTCTGCCACCATGCCGGAACCGATCCGTCAGCTGGCGGAAACCTTCCTGAAGGAACCGGAACTGGTAAAAATCAAGGCAGCCACTGTCACCATCGACCTTATCGAACAGGAATACATCGAACTGCCGGACCGCCAGAAATTTGACGCCCTCTGCCGCCTGCTGGACATGCAGGATCCGGAGCTGGCCATCGTCTTCGTACGCACCAAGAGAAGATGTGACGAAGTGACGGAAGCCCTGAAAAAGAGAGGCTACATGGCGGAAGGCCTTCACGGCGACCTCTCCCAGCAGAAGAGAGACACCGTGGTGCGCCAGTTTAAGGAAGGCACCATCGATATTCTGGTGGCCACCGACGTGGCAGCCAGGGGCCTTGATATTTCCGGTGTCACCCACGTATACAACTTCGACATGCCCCAGGATCCGGAAATCTACGTGCACCGCGTAGGACGTACCGGCCGCGCCGGCAAGACCGGCCTGGCAGTGACCTTCGTTATTTCCAGGGAAATGGGACAGCTTCGGGATATTGAACGGGTCATCCGCCGCCGCATCAAGAGACGGTCCGTGCCTACCCTTTCCGAAGTCATCGAAGGCAACCAGAAGGCTGCCATTGAAAGCCTTTCCGACACCGCCCAGGGCGGCGGCCTGGAAGACTATCGGGAAAGTGCGGAAGACCTGCTGAACGACGTGGACTCCGTATCCCTGGTAGCCGCTGCCATTAAGCTCCTTACCAAGCAGCCCGATGTGACTCCGGTAAACATTACGGAAGAAATGCCAAACTTCCGCAGACGCAGAGGCGGCCCCCGCCGCCACTTCGACGGCGACAGACCCAGAAGAAGAAGGAATGGCGAAGGCGGCCGCCGCTTCGAAAGCAGAAAACCGCGCCGTTTCGATAACCGGCAGGACAAACCGTCCCGTTCCAATGGCGGAAAAAATATCCACGAATCCAATTTCAAACCCTACTTCAGGGAAGACTGACAGAAAAAGCAGGAAGGGAGAACCTTTCCTGCTTTTTGAATGGCTGGAGGCTGTCAGCTATCGGCTTACCGTCATCCTTTGAACCCTCTGCACCCAGGCCGCTTGCGGGGGGGACAATCTTGTGGGGAAGCAGCCATCTGCACCCGAGCGGCTTAGCGGCACCCAATAAAAATACTTGTGAAAAATAAAGATATAGTGTATTCTATATCTATAGAAATAAATATAAAGGAGGCTATCCTATGAAGAAAGTCATTATGATTAAAATTCCCGGCTGCCCCTACTGCGCCAATGCACGGAAAGCTATTTCTTTTCTTAAGGAAGAGGAACGGTACAGGGACGTAGAGGTAGAAGAAATCGACGAGACCACCCAGCCGGAGCTGGCAGCGCCCTATGGAAAGGATTACTACTATGTACCCAGCCTTTTCATCGGGGGAAAGAAGTACTTTGAAGCCAAACCGGGGATGGACTACGACACTATTGAAAAAGCGGTGAAGGACGTATTTGAGGAAGCTCTGAAGGCTTGATTTATAAAAAAGGCCGTTTCGCAAAGGAAACGGCCTTTTCGTTGTGACAGGAAAGGAAATGGGATGGACAATTTCGAAGAGAAGAACAGAGGCTATTGGAATGAGCGGAGCCGTGGTTACAGCAGCCTCAGAAGAAAGGAACTGTCCGGGCCGGACAGCAGGGCCTGGGAAACGTTCCTGATGGAAAGGCTTCCGAAGGGAAGACCTCTCCATGTGCTGGATGCAGGTACAGGGCCTGCTTTCCTTGCCATTATCCTGGCAAAGGCAGGGTGCAGGGTGACAGCCCTTGATTTCTCCGCCTCCATGCTGGAAGAGGGGGCGGCCAATGCGAAAAGGGCAGGGGCTTCCATTTCCTTTGTGCAGGGCGATGTGATGGAACTACCCTTTTCGGAAAACAGCTTTGACGCCATTGTGACCCGCAATGTGACCTGGAACCTGCCGGATGTGCCCAGAGCCTATGCGTCCTGGCAGGGGGCTTTGAAAAAAGGGGGCGTCCTTCTTAACATGGATTCCAACTACGGTCCCCTGGATTTCACTGCCGCCGCGAAACTCACCAAAAATGCTCACCATGGCGTGGCGGAAAGTCTTATCGAGACCTGTCAGGAACTGAAGGACTCCATCCGTATCAGCACCCACAGCCGCCCCGCATGGGATGTAGAGCGGCTGCAGCTTATGGGCTTTTCCTCCGTCACCCTGGAAGAGGATATACGTCCTCTTGTCCACCTGTCCAATGAATGGGACTACGACCCGGTGCCTCTCTTCTGCATCAGGGCGGTGAAATAGACGGTAGATGGCAGAAGATAGATGATAGATGGTTTCATCTGCGCGGGAAACTTTTGCTCTTTATTTCAACTGCATATGTATAGGAATCCGAAATGATGACATGATAAAAAGCAGCCTGCATGGGCTGCTTTTTATATTAAAAGGATTGATGGAAATGCCGGCGGAGCTGCCGATACAACCTCCGACCCAGAGGCCCGTCAAACGTAAGGACCTTTCATGCCATTAAGCAGTTTCTCCTTTATTTCCAAGTACCTGTCCGTATAGTAGGGGGGCAGCTGGGATTCCCGGAGGTCAAAGCCATAGGGGCGGCGGCTGATGGCGATGAGGGGCGGAGCCTGGATTCTTTTGGCCACGGCGAATCCTGCAAAGAGGCGCCACCACCGTTCCAGGTCAGCTATGAAATCGGAGGGGTAAGGGAAGAGGTCCTTCACCTTTACCGGGCAGCCCAGATGCTCTTCCAGATTTCCTTCGCTGTACCAGGCAAGGATTTCCTCCGGCGTATTTCTCTGCCAGGGCTCTACGAAGCTCTTCAGCAGGTAATCGTGGTATTCATAAATGAGGGGGTCCCCCAGCCCCTTGGTTACGTCCTGCTTGTCCGACAGCTCGGCGCTGGGCTTTACGGTGAAAATGCCTTCCGGAATGACGTCTCTGCCATACCATTCATTCAGCGCCCGTCCCAGCTCGTAAATCTGGTATTTCCACAGATCCGCCGTGGCAGCCAGGGCGCCGGCCAGGTCGCCGTAAAGGGTGCTGTAGCCTACGGTCATTTCCGTTTTGTTGGCATTGCAGGTGAAGATACCGCCGAAGGCGGCGGAAAGGGCGGCAAGGATGCGGCTGCTCCTGTCTCTTGCCTGCATGTTTTCCTTCATGAAACCGGTGAGGTGGATATTTCCATCTCCCATGGGAAGCCCTTCCAGGGCGGCTGCGGTTTCATCGATGAAGGAACCGATGGGAATGGTGAGATAAGGGGATTCCAGATTGTCTGCCAGCTTTCTGGCCAGGCCCTTTGTCATTTCCGAATTGAAGCGGGTAGGCGTATTCACCAGCAGCAGGTGACCTTCCGGAAGAACGGAGCGGTAAAGAGCAGCGTTGACGGCGGAATCGATGCCGCCGGATACGCCGATGACCACCTTATCTACATGGATGGAGGAGAGAAATTTCCTCACCCCATAGCGAAGGGCAGGAAGGAGCATATTTCCTTTATATTCCGGCATGGGACGGCAGCTTTCAAGGCGGCCCTCCGCTTCATCAAAGGTAAAGAAGGAAATTTCCTCTTCAAAGGGGCGGGCTTCGGCGGTAAGGCGGCCTTCCCTGTCATAGGCGGCGGTCATGCCGTCGAAGGTATAGCAGGTTTTTCCGTTGTTCTGGAGGCCCCGCTGGTTTACGTAAATCATGGGGATATGGAGATTTGACAGGGCGGCACCCAGCATGCGGTGCCGTTTTTCATTTTTGCCCAAAGTAAAGGGAGAGGCGGAAAGGTTGAAGAAAAGGGAAATTCCTTTTTCTGCCAGAACGGACATGGGAGAGAAATGGTAGTTTTCATCCCAGCTGTCTTCGCAGAGAAGGACCCCGGCCCGGATAGTTTCCTCACCGGCGGGAAGGAGGAAGGGGGAGAGCTCTTCTTTCGGGGAGGTGCCCTTTTCAGCGGCGTACTGGATGAGGGACGTGAAATAGCGGCGGTCGTCAAAGCAGCGATATTCAGGAAGAAGGGTCTTGATGGCATAGGGGCGGCTCTGGCCCAGGGGAGAGAGAAAGCGGCCATGGGAAGCGGCAAAGGCGGCGTTATATTTCCGCGGCCTTCCGTCGTCGTTTGTCCTTTCCCAGTCTATGGCACAGCTCCCCCAGAGGATGGTAATATCCCTGGCGGCGTCCGCTATTTTCCGGTTATATCTTTCACATTCCCGGAGAAAGGCATTCTGGTCCCACAGGTCGCCGATGAGGTAGCCGGTAAGGCACATTTCCGGCAGCACCAGAATGTGGGCGCCTCCTTCTCTGGCGGCTTGGATTTCCTTTTCTATCTGTTTCCAGTTCTCTCGAATGTTTCCGGGAATCACATCAATCTGGGCGGTGGCGATTTTAATCATGGCGGAACCTCTTTTCTTTCTGTGAAATGGTATTTCCTTCATTGTACAGTGATGGAGGGAGCCTGTAAATCTTTTATCTGTCTTCATGGCGTGAAGAAGATAAGAGGAGGTCATCCGGCTTTTTCTATTTCACCCGTCGAAAGGGATGAAGAAATTCTTCTCAAACAGGAAAAACCATGGTATAATGAATTGTATTTTCTAGATATGAAAAGCTTTGCGTCTTTGTGGTATAATAACAAAGATACATTGATTTTACAGTATACCCGAGGGGGAAAAAGAAAGAATGAAAAGAGAAGATATCCGCAACATTGCCATTATCGCCCATGTCGACCATGGCAAGACCACTCTTGTCGATGCCATGCTGAAACAGAGCCATGTTTTCAGAGATAACCAGAAGGTGGCAGAACGTGTCATGGACTCCAACCCGCTGGAAAGGGAAAGAGGCATTACCATTCTGGCAAAGAACACCTCCGTCATGCATGATGGCGTGAAAATCAACATCGTTGATACCCCAGGGCATGCTGACTTCGGCGGCGAAGTAGAACGTATCCTGAACATGGTGGACGGCGTACTGCTTCTGGTCGATGCTCACGAAGGCCCGATGCCCCAGACCAAGTACGTGCTCAGAAAGGCACTGGAACATAAGCTGAAACCTATCGTGGTTATCAATAAAATCGACCGTCCGGACCAGCGTATTTCCGACGTGGAAGGTGAAATCCTGGACCTCTTCATCGAACTGGAAGCAGATGACGACCAGCTGGACTTCCCGCTCATTTACTGCTCCGCCAGAAACGGCATTGCCAAACTCCATATGAATGATGAAGGCAAGGATCTGGGACCCCTCTTTGACGCCATCCTCAAGTACTGCCCCTGCCCGGATGTGGATCCCGACGGCGGCCTGCAGGTTATGGTCACCACCCTGGAAGCAGACGACTACCTGGGCAAAGTAGCCATCGGCCGCCTGACCCGGGGCACTGCTAAACAGGGCATGCCCGTAGCCATTACCGACGGCACCAAAATCCGCAGTGACCATATCGGCTCCCTCTTCACCTGGCAGGGAATGAAACGGACTCCTGTACAGGAAGTCAAAGCCGGCGACATCATCGCCATGGCAGGCTTCAAGGACATCAACATCGGTGAAACCGTAGCCGATGCCACCAACCCCGAAGCCCTTCCATCCATCCATATCGACGAACCAACTCTGTCCATGGTATTCCATGTCAACAAGAGCCCCTTCGCCGGCAAGGAAGGCGACTTCGTTACCTCCCGCCACATCCGTGCCCGTCTCTACAAGGAAATCGAAACCAATGTGGCTCTCCGCGTAGAAGACACCGACACCTCCGATGCATTCAAGGTGTCCGGCCGCGGCGAACTCCATCTCTCCGTACTCATCGAAACCATGCGCCGCGAAGGCTTTGAACTGGAAGTTTCCAAGCCCCAGGTTATTTATAAGGTGATTAACGGCAAGAAGTGCGAACCGCTGGAAAGACTGACCATCGAAGTGCCCCAGGAATTCATGGGCGCTGTTATGGAAGGCCTTGGACCCAGAAGAGCGGAAATGATTTCCATGGAAGAACTGGCCGGCTACATGAAGATGGAATTCTCCATTCCTGCCCGCGGCCTCATCGGCTTCAGAAATGAACTGCTCACCACCACCAGAGGCACCGGCATCATGTACCATGTATTCCAGGGCTATGCACCCTACAAGGGCGACATTCCTGAAAGAACCAGAGGCTCCCTGGTAGCCTTCGAAGCAGGCGTTACCACCGCCTACGGCTTGAACTCCATTCTGGACAGAGGCGAACTCTTCCTGGAACCGGGCGTCGAAGTCTATGAAGGCATGATCGTTGGCGAAAACTCCAGAGACCAGGACATGGACGTGAACCCCTGCAAGAAGAAGCACCTCACCAACACCCGTGCTTCCGGCTCCGACGAAGCCATCAAGCTGCCGCCATGCCGCAAGTTCACCCTGGAATCGGCACTGGAATGGATCAACGATGACGAACTGGTGGAAGTGACACCGAAGAGCATCCGCATGAGAAAGATGGTCCTTTCCCGCCAGGCCCGCTATAAGAACGCAAACGTAAAGAAGAGCCAGCAGTAATAGGCCCGATACCATGAAATAAAAAAGAACGGTTCCTGAGGGGAACCGTTCTTTTTTACTGCCCTATTTTCTCCTATGACTTTTGGACTTTTAACTAAATGACAGTTAGGGCCCGCCGCCGCGTCATCTCGAGTGGGGCGGCGGGCCGGAATGAGACTGAAAGTATTTATACTCCTTTGAAACTCTGAGTCGAGAAATCCCCAGCCGCAGCGGAGCTTGTACCATAGAGGAGTGAGATTTTTCGGCTCCGCTATGCGGCCCTCGAAATGACGGTGCGGCGGGGCAGCACTTGTGTTATTCGCTTCATTTTGAAATGACGATGGGGCAGGATATCAATTTCTTAAAAGCCCTTAATTTTTCAGGCTCTATAGTATATAATAAAAATATATAGATATTGTATGGAAAGGAGGACCTCTATGAAAAAGATTTTATGCATGGCTGCCGTTCTGGCTCTGGCAGGCACAGGCATGGCCGGTGCCTTTGGGGGCATTATGGATACGGAAGCGGGCTACGGTTACAATAGCGCTGCCGACGGCATTCACAGTGCCCACATCGAAGTGAAGCCCATTCCCAAGCTGGCGGTGGGAGCTGAATACAGGCACTGGAACAACCGGGGCAATGAAACGGACGTATATGCCAAGTACAAGGTAGGCCATTTCTATGTAGGCGCCGGCAATCGGAACTACTATGACCGGGATGCGAAAATGTTCGGACTGATTGAAGGAAAAGCCAATGTGCTGGGCCCTCTGGACGCCTATGCAGGGCTTCTCGTATCCAGCGAAGAAAGGCAGTACAAGGCGGGACTCACGCTGGACCTGGTACCCACATCCTTTGATGTCGACGTGAACTATACCTACTACGACAGAGATGACGTGGATAACGAAAGCGGTGTAGGCGTGGGACTGAATTACCATTTCTGAAAAATTGACAGTAAAAAAACGGCGCTCCTTGGAGTGCCGTTTTTGATTATCGGATGGTATATTCTTTTCCTGTGCCCGGTGCATACACCAGGGTGGCCTGGCCGGAAGAGTCGGTGGATCCAGTGTAATAGGTCTGCCGCAGCCCCGCATTCTGGCTGCCGTTTCCTGCATCATACACATAATAGTCCACTGGTACGCTGATATGACTGCCGCTGCGGGGGTATTCGTATCCGCCGCTGCCGGTGGCCCGCCAGCTCCAGTTTGGATCGGTGCTGGCATAGCCCGAAAGAGGGCCGCTTTTGGAAGCAGAATAATAGATAAGCACATAATAATCGGCAGCCCCCTGCGAAACCTTTCCGATAGACCAGGCATCTCCCTCACTGAAAGGAATGTTGAGGTTCCGGGCCACCTGATTTCCTTCAGCGGTGCCGGAATAGACGTAGTAAGTTGAGCCTGTATTCAGAAGGGAACCCAGTCCGCTGTTTTTTTCTGCAATGGCCCGGCCCAAGAGGTCGGGAATGGAAAGGGGCTCTTCGTCCTCTTTGGATGAATCTTTTGACGCCCCATTTTCCATAAGATTTCCTGCATTGTTAAACACGGTGCGGATAGAATCACCCATGAGGCCCTGTTGGTAAATCAGAAAACCGATGCCCACGATAATGGCCAGAAGAAGAGCGTATTCGATGAGATTCTGCCCTTTTTCACGGAATGGCTGTCCTTTTCTGCCCATAAAATTCACCTCTTCCTTATGATTTCATCATTTTATCCTATGAATCCTTTCCTGTCTATCCCTGTTATGTGCGGACTGTATTTTTTCCTTCCGGCCCTTTTACCACCATGCCTACGGTACCGTATCCGAAGACAGCGGAGCTTCGCACATACTCATTGCTTTCCTCTCCGGTGGACGGATTGAATCCATACTTGGTTACATGAACTACGGGAAGGGATTTCCCGTGGGAGGCCAGTTTCGAATCACCGGGGCCGTAGACGTCCCATCCAGTTTCGATTTTTGAAATAGGATAATTATCGTTGTCGGCAGCGGAATAATAAACCAGGACGTAAAGGTCTGTCTTCTCATTTGTCAGTCTTCCCAGAGACCAGGCATCACCCTCTGCATAGGGAATGCCCAGCTTTTTCGCCAGGGCGCCTCCGGCCCTGGTACCGGAATGGATATATTCATTTTTCTTCAGGGACCAGGTACCCTCTCTGATGGCGGAACTGATAGCGCCAAGAAATGGCTTGTAGTCAGGAGAGGAAATGCGGGCGCCGGTTTTCAAAAGACTGTCTGCCTGGTTAAAAACGGTACGAATGGACGGCGCCGGGCCGCTCTGATCATACATGTAAAAACCGATGGAAGTGATGATGGCCAGGAGAAGGGCATATTCTATGAGGTTCTGCCCCTTCTTCCCGGGAGGTATTGGGCTCTTCATGGTAAAATCCTCCGGTCTCGTTCCTTACGAATGGATGTTATTCTACTTTGTCCCAGTCCGGGCGCCGGTCGCGGAAAACATTGATGCGGGTCCGCACTTCCTGGATGACGTCGGTATCCATGCGGCCGAAGGCGATTTCCTCCTCTCCTTCCAGATGGCAGATATCCTCGCCCCAGGGGTCAAGAAGAAGGGATTCGCCGGCGTATTCCGTGTCTCCCGATTTCCCGGCCTGGTTCACTGCAGCCAGATAAAACTGGTTTTCAATAGCCCGGGCCCGGTTCAGGGTGACCCAGTGATGATTGCGTATTTTGGGCCAGGCGGCGGGGACAAAGAAAAGGTCTACTCCAGCCAGCGCTTCCCGACGGATAAGTTCAGGAAAGCGGATGTCATAGCACACAGCCATGGAACAGGAAATGGTATCCAGTTTGAAATGGGAAAGGTGGTCTCCCATGCGGAAATACCCCGGCTCTCCGGACAGGGAAAATCCGTGCATTTTATCAAAAGAAGAAACCATATGTCCCTTCCGGTCAAACACATAGGAACGGTTGTAAATATCATGGCCCACCTTCACCGCCGTGGTGCCGCCAACGATATTCACTCCGAATCGGCTGGCGGTGGAAGAAAGAAGACGGCAGGTCTCGTCCCCCTCCTCATCGGCCAGTCCAGACAGATTCTCCTTCGGGAAGAACCCCGTATTCCATGTTTCCGGAAGCACCAGAATGTCCGGCTTCTTCTCCATGGCCTGTTCCATCAATTCTTTAGCATGAGAAAAATTCACTTTGGGATTTCCCATTTCCACATGCATTTGAAGCAGTGCGATTCGTAATTTCATGGACAACCTCCTTTGAAATGGTGAAATATTGAGTTGGTGGGACGGCTGTCGGCTTTCCGCTGTCCGCTTCCTTAATGCCGATTGCCTCAATTACCGCAGGCACCGGTATTTTTCGCCTTCGGTTCGAAATGACGATAAGGGCGGGTAGGCAAGCACGTAACGTCTTTGCCCCTTGAGGGGACTTAGTGAAGCACTGATTAATTCGCAGAATCGAATTTCATATGCATTTTTATCCAATCGTCCTCATAAGTCTCCTTAAATAGCTGGCTATTCGCGTCGACTTATTCCTTGCATTGAATAAAAATTCAAGAATAAAATCCGATAACGATTTAATCAGCGCTTCCCTAGGGTGTACGAGGCCGCAAGTCGAAATGACACTCTGTGCTCATGGGGACGCCGCCGACAGGCGGCATTTAAAAACTTATTGCCGCGAAGCGGCAATCCACAACCCTCGGGCCGCAGGCCCGTCAAACCTAAGAACCCTTGGGCCATAGGCCCATCAAACTTTAGAACTTTCCCGTTGAACCCCGGCCGCGAAGCTGCCCTCATTTCCATCATTATATCATCAAAATCAGGAATAACAAAAAACCTCCCGAAGGAGGTTTTTCTTATTCGAAGAATCGAATGGACGCGTTCACCAGGTAGGCGGTGTCCAGGGTGCCTGCGGTTTCGTAGGAGGAGTGCATGGCCAGCTGGGCAAGGCCGATGTCTACGGTGGGCATGGAGACCCTGGTGTTGGAAATATTTCCAAGGGTAGAGCCGCCGGGGTTATCGCTCCTGTTAGTGAAGGTCTGCACAGGAATGGAAAGGTCCCGGCACAGTTCCTTGAAGCGGGCAGCCGAAAGACCGTCGGTGGCGTAGCGCTGCTGGGCATTGTACTTGATGACGATGCCGCCGTTGATGACAGGCCGGTTCACGGGGTCCGCATATTCCGGATGGTTGGGGTGGACGCTGTGGGCATTGTCAGCGGAAATCATGAAGCTCCTTGCAATCATGGCCATGGTTTCGTCATAGGTGAGGCCCAGGGAAAGGGCGAGCCTTGTGAGCACGTTGGAAAGGAAGGGGGAGCCTGCGCCCTGGGCGGTGCCGCTTCCCACCTCCTCGTTGTCGAAGAGGGCATACACGGAAATATGCTTTTCCTTCCTGCCCCGCATGAATCCGCGGAAGGTGGCAAAGGCGCACTGCAGGTCATCCAGTTTCGGAGAGGAAATGAATTCCTTTTCTTCTCCCCAGATGGTGCCGGGCACCCGGCTGTAAAGGTAGAGGTCATGGGCCACAATATCTTCTGTCTTCACGTTGGCGGAAGCGGCAATGACGTCCATAAAGGAGGTCTTTTCCGTGGCAAGGCCGTAGAGGGGAAGAAGGTCCTTCTGTACATTCCAGTCCTTCTTGTGGTTTACGTTCCGGTCCATGTGGATGGCTACGGAAGGAATGACCACCATGGTGCCGTCTACGGCTGCCAGCTTCTGGGCCAGATGGCCGTTTTCCCGGACGATGAGCCGTCCTGCCACGGAGAGCGGGCGGTCCAGCCAGGTGGACATGATCATGCCGCCATAGCCTTCCACATTCAGCTTCACATAGGGCCCTTCCTTGATTTCCGGATTTTCCTTGATCTTGAAGCAGGGAGAATCGGCATGGGAAGCGGTGATGCGGAAGGAGTCCGCCCCGCTTTCAGGCACTGCAAAGGCGATGAGGGCGCTGCCGTTCCGGGTGACCACGTATTTCCCGCCTTTTTCAATATGCCAGGGGTCTTCCTCCCGGATTTCCGTAAATCCGGAATAGAGGAGCGCTTCCTTCACACCGTGGACTGCATGAAATACGGAGGGGGAGCGGGCGATGAAATGAATCAGGTTTTCGCCCACTTCAACGGTTGTCTCAGGCTTTTCCACGTTCATTATTTCTTATGGTTCACCTTTCTCTGGTATACGGCCTCTGCCATCTGGGCGCGGGCACGGATGACCGGATTGTTGGTGTTGATGGAAGTGGGGGTGAAATTGCTGGTGTAGTGCAGGGTCTTCGTTTCCTTTTCCATTTCCACTACCTGGATGGTGCCGGCCGTGCGGTCATAGGCATAGGTGTAGGTGCAGGTGCCGCCGTCGATGGCTTCCACGGCTACGAAATGGAGGATTTCGTGGCCGTTGGTGGTGGTCTTCACCCTGGTTTCATCCATGTCGATAGAAATGGTATCATTGTACTTCCAGTAATTTTCAGCAGAAACAGTCATGGAACCGGCAGCAATGGCAGCAGCCACGCCCAGGGCAATCATCATTTTTTTCATATAGGTACTCACTTTCCCGGGACACATCTTTTCCCGTTACATACTCATGAAATCAGTCTTATTATATCATATGAGGAGAAAAGACAAAAAGGGAAGTTAGAAGAGGAGTCATGTGGCACAATGCTAGCATTCATAGTGCCCCCGCTTGCGGGGAAAGGTGGTGCCGCAGGCACCAAAGGGGGGCGAGCGCAGCGAGCCTGCCGAAAAGCGGTATATACTTATTGCCCGAAGGGCAATCCACCACCCTCCGGCCTTTAGGCCGGTCAATCTTAAGAACCTTTTGCCTTTTTGCTATAATAGACAATAGAGAAAAGGAAAGGCAGGGATTGGGATGAATTACGGATTTACCGTTTCTTATGACGGAAGCCGCTATGAGGGCTGGCAGCGGCAGGTGCGGACAAGGGAGACCATTCAGGGGAAGCTGGAAGACACGCTGGAGAAGATTACCGGCGTAAAGGGGCAGGTAATCGGCGCCGGCAGGACCGATGCCGGCGTCCATGCCATAGGGCAGTATGCCAATGTCCATCTGCAGGAGGAGTATGACCTGAAATTGCTTGAGGATGCATGGAACAGGGCTCTGCCCGATGATATTTCCATTCACGGCCTTACCATTATGGACGAAAGATTCCACAGCCGCTTTTCCGCCAGAGAGAAGCACTACCGCTACTGTATCCGTTTAAGTGCAGAGAAGGATGTATTCCGTCGGCGCTATGTGTGGCAGCTGGGGGAGGTGCTGGATGTGCACGCCATGAAAAAGGGGACCGCCCTTCTTCTGGGCACCCATGATTTCATGTCCTTCTGCGGAAATAAGCACTTTAAGAAATCTTCTGTCCGCACCATTCGTGATATTTCCCTTACCCTTTCCGGCGGCGAGCTGGCCATTGACTACAGGGGCGACGGTTTCCTGCAGAATATGATTCGTATCATCACCGGCACTTTGGTGGAGATCGGTGAGGGTAAGAAAAGGGCTGAGGAAATCCCTGCCATTCTGGAGGCGAAAGACCGCGCAGAGGCCGGTTTCACCGCGCCGCCCCAGGGACTGACCCTGGTGGAAGTGGTGTATTGAAAGGATAAAGGCAAAATTTTTATTTCATCATTTTTGCCGGAAATGGAGAAAAGTTATGTCGGAAAATCTGCCCACCATTGCACAGATGGAGTGCTTTATCATATATGGCCGGGTGGGGAATTTTGCCCGGGCTGCCAGGGAAGCGAATATTACCCAGTCCGCCTTCAGCGCCCAGATCAAAAGGCTGGAATGCACCCTGGGGGTGCAGCTGATTGAAAGATCCAGGAGAGGAAGCCATCTCACCGAAGAAGGGGAGCGGTTCCTGCCCCGTATCCGGGAATGGATGGAGGGACTAAGGGAAATTGTAGAGGACATCCGTCCTGCTGCAGAGGAAGGGGCGGTGGAGCTCAATGTGGGAATCCTCCGTTCCCTGGGGGACATTCATATGAATAGGCACATTGCCCATTTCCAGCGGCTGAACCGGCAGCTCCGGTTCAATGTGTATGACATGCCCACCTACCAGATCCACCAGGCCATGACGGAAGGGAGGCTGGATGTGGTTTCCACCTACTTTGTGGAGCAGAGCCTGCCTGATGGGGCGGGAAAGGACGAATACGACGTGGTGTCCTTCGGCCGGGATCATATGGTGTACTACGGCCCCTTGATGGACATGGGGAAAAAGCCCCTTACCGTAGAGCAGATTCTTTCAGAGCCCCTGGTGCTCTATCCCACCACCTACTATATGAACCAGATTTATGTCCGCTATTTCAGGGACGCTGCCCTGAAGCCCCAGGTGTCCGCCCGGCTCTCTTCTCCCTATGCCATCATTCACTACTGTCAGGAGAATAAGGCCGGTGCCCTTCTGCCGGACCGGCTGCTTACGGCCCTGGGCTGCCACAGGGGGCTTCATGAGCTGGAAATTCCCCTGGAAGCGGAATGCTACCTTATCTATCGGAGAAATCATCCTAAAATCCGCCTGATCCAGGCCTATGTGGACCAGGTGCTGGCCAGCTTCCCGGGAAAGCACATCCGCCATAACAGGCCTTCGAAATGACCGTGGAATGTGGCGGTTATGGCGCGGTTTGTTCCCTTTTGAATGATGATCAGCTGTCTGCCGCTTCGTCATCTCGAGCGGGTCTGCATGCCGGTATGGCAGAAAGGGTGTCCGGACTGCCATGAAACTCTGAGTCGAGAGATCTCCCTCTATCCTGTTTGCGGCAGGAAATAACCATGGGAGTGTCAGCTGTATTGCTGATTGAGCTTTCCGTACAATGACTGATTCAAAAAACTGATGTTCAATGGGTGTTATCGTTTTTTACGATAACACCCATCTTTTTTATCTGTTATACAAGGCAGGAGGGAAAAGGTATAATGGTGTCCGTATTTCAAAAAGGACCGTACGTAAGGTCCCGTCAGTACTGCATAGAAAGAGGTTGATTTTTTATTATGGCAGTCAAACCACGTCTGTGGACCCGGGGGTTCATCCTGGACACCCTTGTTAATTTCCTTATTTACATTATTTACTATATGCTGGTGGTCATCATCGCATCTGAGGCCATCCATTCCCTTCATGCCACCGTCAGCGAAGCAGGCCTGGCAGCGGGCATCTTCGTGCTTGGCACCCTGGCGGCCCGGCTGGTGGCCGGCCGGTCTGTGGAAATCTACGGCCGTAAAAGAATGCTTTACGCCGGCATCCTCTTCTACCTGGTGACCACCTGCATGTATTTTTCAGCCAACACCCTCCCCATTATGTACGCCGTACGCTTTCTGAACGGCGTGGGCTACGGCATTGCCTCCACCGCCACCAGTACTATCGTATCTGCCATGATTCCCGCAGAGCGGCGGGGCGAAGGCATCAACTACTATGCCCTCAGCATGAGCCTGGCAGCTGCCATCGGCCCCTTCATCGGCATGATTATGCAGCAGTTCCTCTCCTTTAACATGATCATCCTCTTCTCCGTGGTCATGGTACTGGCCTGCCTGGCTGCCGCCTTCATCATGAAAGTGGATGAAATGAAAATCACTGAAGAGCACAGGGCGGAGCTGAAGGAAATCAGCCTTTCCAGTTTCCTGGAACCCAAGGTAATGGGCATTTCCATCGTAGGCTTCTTCGTAGCCCTCTGCTATTCCAGCGTACTGAGCTTCCTTGCCACCTATGCGGCAGAACTCCACCTCATGACCGCAGGCACCCTGTTCTTCGTGGTATATGCCCTTTCTGTCACCTTCATCCGTCCGATGGCCGGTGTCATGTTTGATAAGAAGGGCGAAGACTTCGTCATGTATCCCACCTTCCTCTGCCTGGCTGCAGGCCTCCTCATCCTGTCTGTTACCACCAGAAGCTGGGAAATGCTCCTGGCCGGCGTCTTCGTCGGCCTGGGCTACGGCACCTTCATGTCCAACGGACAGGCCATCTGTGTGAAACTGGTGGACGAAGTCCGCATCGGCGTGGCCGTATCCACCTACTTCGTCATGCTGGATCTGGGACTGGGCGTAGGCCCCTACATCCTCGGCGCCTTCAAAGGCCCCCTGGGATTTTCGGGCATTTACTCCCTGGTCGGCGTAGGTTCCGCAGCCTGTGCCTTCCTCTACTACGGCCTCTACGCATGGCGCCGCAACCTGCGTCAGGGCCATGGAGCCGGCTCTGCGGAAAAAGCATAAGTACAAAAAGAGTCATGAAGAAATGGCAATCATTGCTTCATGGCTCTTTTTATGCTATGAAGTTTCCTGTCCGGCATGGGGGATGGTGTGTCACATCCATAGGAAACTATTAGTGCAAAGTTTCCTGCCCGGCATGGGGGAATGGCGTGTCACATCCATAGGAAACTATTTGCGAAAAGTTTCCTGTCCGGCATGGGGGGATGGCGTGTCATATCCATAGGAACCCATTTGCGAAAAGTTTCCCATCCGTCATGGTGGCATGGTGTGTCACCACCACAGGAAACTTCCCCTCTCCGGCAAAGGGGAAAAATAATTTTGAAAAAATTTCGAAAAATCGCTTGACATATACCGCCTCGATTGGTATACTACATAAGTCAGTCAACCACTGATGAAAACAACAAGGCGCTGGCCGCAAGGCCAGGGAATAAGCAGCATGGAGAGGTGTCCGAGCGGTTTAAGGTGCATGATTGGAAATCATGTTGACGGCGAATACCGTCACGGGGGTTCGAATCCCCCTCTCTCCGCCACAAAGAGAAAAAGCTCTGTCAGCAATGGCAGAGCTTTTTTCGTGTCCTTCATTTTATATTTCAAGATATATGAAGCCTATAATAGTTTTATATAGGAATAAAAGGGACGTCTTTTCAGTTCAAGGCTTTCTAACAGTATCACTAAATGGCAGGGGTATAAATTTCATTGCCGGAGACTGTGTCAATCTAAAGAATCTTTTCCCCGCCCTGTGTGATACAATAAAACAAAAACCTTTTTCAATGATTTCAGGAGGAACAATGGATCCATTCGTTCATCTTCATGTGCATACGGAATACAGTTTATTTGACGGCACCTGCCGCATTAAGGAGCTGGTGTCCCATGTGAAGGATATGGGGCAGACGGCGCTGGCCATCACGGATCATGGCGTCATGTACGGAGCGGTGTATCTGTACAAGGAGTGCATGGCCCAGGGAATCAAGCCCATTATCGGCTGTGAGGTGTATATTACCCGGGGAAGCCGGTTTGAGAAGAGGGCGGGGGGCGAGAAGGAGAAGCTGGCCCATCTGATTCTTCTGGCGGAAAATAATGAGGGTTACCAGAACCTTATCAAAATCTGCTCCAAGTCCTGGACGGAGGGGTATTATTTCAAGCCTCGGGCGGATCATGATCTCCTTGTGAAGTATCATAAGGGGCTGATTGCCATGTCCGCCTGCGTGGGGGGCGAGCTTCCCCAGGCCATCCTGAATCATGATATGGAGAAGGCCCGGAAGGTGATTCAGTTTTACATCGACACCTTCGGGAAGGACAATTATTTCATCGAGCTCCAAAATCACGGCCTTCCGGAAGAAGCGGCGGTGCGTCCTGCTCTGGCGGCGCTGGCGAAGGAGTACGGCCTGGGGCTGGTGGCTACCAACGATTTCCACTATACGAAGAAGGAGGATGCAGGAAGCCAGGAAATCAAGCTCTGCATTTCCACAGGAAAAACGCTGGACGACCCTTACCATTTCCATTTTGCCAACAACGAGTTCTACTGCAAGAGCGGGGCGGAAATGGAGGCCATTCTGGGAGAGTATCCCGGTGCCATTGAGAATACAAAGAAGATTGCAGACCGCTGTCATGTGACCCTGACCTTCGGGGAGCACAAGCTGCCATCCTTTGATGTGCCTGAGGGAGAGACGTCCAAGTCCTATCTGCGGAAGCTCTGCGAGAAGGCACTGCCGGAGCGCTATCCCCATCCTACGGGGAAGGAGAAGGAGCGCATGGATTACGAGCTGGGCGTTATCGAGCACATGGGCTTTTCCGACTATTTCCTCATCGTCATGGATTTCATCCATTATGCCAAATCCCACGGCATTCCCATCGGGCCGGGCCGCGGCAGTGCGGCAGGGAGTATCGTGGCCTATCTTCTTCATATTACGGAAATCGATCCCCTGCGCTTTGACCTCCTTTTTGAACGTTTCCTGAATCCGGAGCGTGTGTCCATGCCGGATATTGATACGGATCTCTGCTACCGGCGGCGGGGAGAAGTGATTGATTACCTGGCCCGGAAGTACGGAAAGGATCAGGTGGCCCAGATTATTACTTTCGGCACCCTGGCTGCCCGGGCTGTCATCCGGGACGTGGGACGGGTGACCAATATGCCCCTTCGGGATGTGGATAAGATTGCCAAAATGGTACCCTCCGGCCCCGGGGTGACGCTGAAGAAGACGCTGGACGGCTCCCGGGAATTCAAGGACCTTTATGAGTCCAATCCCCAGGTGCACAGCCTTATCGACCACTGCCTGGATCTGGAGGGGCTTTCAAGAAATTCCGGCACCCATGCTGCCGGCGTGGTGATCTGCTCCAACCCTGTAGACGACTATGTGCCCATCCAGCTCACCCAGGATAATTTCATCCAGACCCAGTATGAAAAGGATCAGGTGGAGCAGCTGGGCCTCCTGAAAATGGACCTTCTGGGTCTTCGAAATCTGACAGTCATTCATGATGCCCTGGAAATGATCGAGAAGAACCGGGGCATCAAGCTGGATATCAACCATATCCCTGATAAAGACGAAGCCACCTGCCGCATGCTCTGCGAGGGGGATACCATCGGCGTGTTCCAGTCCGAATCCTCCGGCTTCACCTCCCTTCTCATGAAGCTCCATCCGGACCGGTTCGAGGATCTTATCCCCATGGTGGCCCTCTACCGGCCGGGCCCGCTGGGAAGCGGCATGGCGGAAGATTTCATCAAGAGAAAGCACGGGGAAATCCCGGTGGAATATCCCCATCCATCTCTGGAACCGATTCTGAAGGAAACCTACGGCGTCATCCTTTACCAGGAACAGGTCATGCAGATTGCCTCCGTCATGGGGGGATTCAGCCTGGGCCAGGCAGATATGCTCCGCCGTGCCATGGGACACAAGGAACCGGAAATCCTGCAGAAGAACAGGGATACCTTCGTGGAAGGAGCCGTGAAGAACGGAGTGGATGAGAAGACCGCCAATTACGTGTTCGACCTCATGGTCCACTTTGCAGGCTACGGTTTCAACAAATCCCACAGCGTGTGCTACGGCTGGATTGCCTGGCAGACGGCATACCTCAAAGCCCATTTCCGCCCCGAATTCATGGCGGCCATGATGACCTGCTACATTGGCGACAGGGACAAGGTGAGCCGCTATATTTCCGATACAAGAAGGGCGGGGGTGGAAATCGCCGCTCCGGATGTGAATCTGTCTGATGCCTATTTCTCGGTGAAAGGAAATAAAATCCTCTTCGGTCTGGACGGCATCCAGAATGTAGGGGAAAATGCGGTGGAAGGCATTATCGAGGCCAGAAGAAAAGGAGGACCCTTCCGGGATATCAGCGATTTTCTGGAAAGGGTGGACAGCCGGGGACTGAACAGCCGGGCCTGCGAAAGCCTCATCCGCTGCGGTGCCCTGGACTCCCTGGGCCATAACCGCTCCCAGCTTCTTGCGGTGCTGCCGGAGGCCATCAGCAATGCCCAGTCCGTAAGGGAAGACCGGGAATCGGGGCAGATGAGCCTTTTCGGCGATATGGACAGTGCCAAAACCATTGTCTATCCGCCGCTGCCGGATATGCCGCAGAATGAAAAAATCGAATGGGAAAGAAAGCTCTTGGGTTTCTACGTCAGCGGCCATCCCCTGGATGCCTATAAAAAACAGATGGCCCACTGCACGCCTATTTACCAGCTGAATGCAGAAAGTGCCCGCTACGACGGCCGCACCGTCACCATCGGCGGCACCGTGGCCCATGTGAAGGGCACCATGACAAAGAAAGGGGCCCCCATGGGCTATGTGACCGTGGAAGACTATGACGGTGAGCTGGAAGCAGTGGTATTCCCGTCGGTGTGGGAAAAGGTAAGGCCCATCCTTACCGAGGACGCCGCCGTCTGCGTCCGCGGCCGGGTGCAGTCCAACGAAAGAGAAGTGAAAATCCTGGCCGATGACATTATCCCCCTGTCCACCTTCCATAAAACCGTCCGCCCGCCGGTGGCGGCTGTCCACCTCTATGTGGATGAAAGGCATGAAAACAACATGGTCAGCGATGCCCTGGGCCGTATCCTTCTGAAATACCACGGAGACACGCCGGTATTCCTCCATATCCAGAGGACAAGACAGGAAATCCGCATGGTGCCGAAATTCTTCCTTGACTTCTCCGAAGAAGCGGAAGAAGCGCTGAAAGGACTTCTGGGCAATGCCTGCGTGGAAGGACGGAAGTAAGAGGGGGCGCGGGAGAGTGAGACAGTGTAGGCGGCTGCCTGCTATCCTTTGACTCAACGGCAGATAGAGAGGGTTCATTCTGTCCCCCGAATGGGGGAAAGTCCGGCGCAGCCGGATAAGGGGGAGGCCGCTTCGTGACCTATATACTCATCGCCGGAGGCGATACCACAACCCTTGGGCCCAAAGGGCCCATCAAACTTAAGAAACCTTGGGCCGGCAGGCCCATCAATCTTAAGAACCTTTTGCCCCCTCGGCACTCGCCGTTTATAAAGATAAATATGCCGCGGAAGGCCCCTATATGATATACTAAAATAGATAAAATCTTCTAAAGAATGAAGCCTTGCAGTTGTTTCTAAGGGGGTTATTATGAAATTTCTGGTTTGTGTGAAGCAGGTGGTGGATACTTCCCAGATGGAAGTGGATCCGGCTACCGGAAGATTGAAGAGGAATAATGCAAACAGTATCCTGAATCCTATGGACAGGAACGCTTTGGAAGCTGCCTTTGCTTTGAGGGATCAGGCAGGCGGTACGGTGACGGTGATTTCCATGGGACCGCCTCAGGCAGCGGCGGTGCTGAAGGAAGCCATTTCCATGGGGGCCGATGAGGCTTACCTGGTAACGGACCGCGCTTTCGGCGGTGCCGATACCCTGGCCACCAGCTATACTTTGTCCAAGGCCATTGAAAAAATCGGTCCCTTTGACCTCATTTTGTGCGGACAGGAATCCATCGACAGCAATACGGCCCAGGTGGGACCGGAAATTGCTGCTGCCCTGGGGATTCCCGATGTAAGCGCAGCGGTTGGCATTTCCTGTGAAAAGGAAGGCTTCCTCAACGTGGAAAGGCAGATGGGAGATAACAGGGAAGTACTGGAAATGAAGCTTCCCGGTCTTATTACCTGCACCGGAGAATTGAACAAGCCCCGGTATCCCAGCATTAAGGGTATCCTGAAGAAGGAAGAAGTGGAAATCAAAAATCTCACCGCCGCCGACCTCAATGTGGATACAGCACGCATCGGCATGAAGGGATCTCCTACCCAGGTAAGGCAGGTCCGGCCCGTAGTGCCGCCGAAGAAGGAAAATCTCCGCATTGAAGGAAAAACGGCGGAAGATGCGGCTGATGAACTCATCGCAGCCTTGAAGAAACTGAATCTTGCATAGGAGGGCAATGATGGATTTCTCTGAATATAAAGGAATATATGTAATTGGCGCTCTCGTAGACGGCAGGATCCAGAGGGTGACCGGCGAGCTCACCGGCGAAGCCAGAAAGCTGGCAGATGAGCTGGGTGAAAAGGTGTGTGCCGTCCTCATCGGCGACCGTCTGGAAGAGGAGGCAGCATCCCTTATCCCTCTGGGAGCGGATAAGGTGTATGTACTGACAAACAGCCTCCTTTCCCATTATGACGGCAAGGCCTATCAGAAGGCACTGGCTCCTTTCTTTAAGGAGAAAAAGGCGGATACCATCATCATCGCTGCCACTCCCTTCGGAAGAGACCTGGCACCCCGCTTGGCAGCGGAGCTGGTGTGCGGCGTTACCGCTGATGTGACGGAGCTTTCCGCCGATAAGGAAAAGGGCCTGGTTATCTGGTCCCGCCCCGCCATGGATGGCAATATTATGGCGGATATTGTAAGTCCTCTCTACCGCCCCCAGGTGGGCACCGTGCGTCCCGGCATTTTCAAATATCCTAAGGCCGATAAATCCCGCACCGGAGAAGTGGAGGAAGTATCCGTATCCCTTGAGGAAAAGGATCTAGGGACCATTCTGAAGGAAATCATTGCCGGAGAAGAGGATGAAAATCCTATGGAAACGGCGAAAATCGTGGTGGCCGGCGGCCGTGGATTCCACAGCCGTGAAGAATGGAAACAGGTGCACGAACTGGCTGACCTTCTGGGCGCTGCGGTAGGCTGCAGCCGCCCTATTTCCGAACTGGGCTGGGAACCTCACAGCCGACAGATCGGACAGACCGGCAAGGGCATTGCTCCGAAAGTATACTTTGCCCTGGGCATTTCCGGCGCCATGCAGCATATGTGCGCCGTGAACGCGGACATTATCATTGCGGTGAACAAAGATGCCAAGGCGCCGATTATGGAAATGGCGGACTATGCGGTGGTGGCAGACCTGAAACAGTTCATGCCCCTCCTGATTTCCAGAATCAAAGCGCTTAAGGAAGAAAAACACTCTTAATATGTTATAATATGTGAAGAAATGCAGTCTTATTTCCCTTGCGGAGGTGAACGGTATGGCAGAAGCAAAAACTACCATCTACTACAATCACAATTTCTACTATGATTTCAGCAAAATCATCAGTGCTGACGACAGAGGCCTGCAGTTTGGCGACGGCTGCTACGAATGGATCCGGGTATTCCGGGGACATCCCTTTGCCCTTTCCTATCATGTGGACCGTCTGTACCGCTCCATGCGGCTTCTGGGCATCCGCCCGGTGACGGCGCCCGATGAATTTACGGAAATCGTGGAAGTGGTTATCGAAGAAACGGGAGTTACTGAAGGCTATGTGAAAATCATCGTTACCCGCGGCAGCGGCGACCATGACTTCACCATCCCCTCCAGAAACGCCCTCCGCCCCAACGTGCTGGTTTATGCAAAGCCCATTAACCTGGACAGCATTGCCAAAGTGCAGGACGGCGTAAAGTGCATTACCATGAACGATGACCGCGGCCATCACTGCGATATCCTCTCCCTGAACCAGCTGGACAATATGATGGCCCGGGCAGAGGCGCAGAAAAAAGGCGCCTACGACGCCATTTTCATCAAAGACGGCCTTCTCACCGAAGCCAGCCACTCCAATGTGTGCATCGTCAAGGCAGGCGTCATCTGGACTCCGGCGAAGAATGAATTCATGATTCCCGGTATCACCCGCTCCCTGGTCCTCTCCCGCGTAGCCCCCACCGCCGGCGTCACCTCCATTGATGACGGCGCGGAACCGGTGCGGCTGGACAACATGATGGATGCGGAAGAAGTCTTCCTCACCAACAGCCAGGACGGCATCGTGCCGGTGCTCTCCATCGACGGAAAGCCCATCGGCGATGGCAAACCGGGCACGGTAACCAGAAAGATTCAGCAGCATTATCACCATCTCATGACCGATGGTCTGCCGTAACAGGCAGTCAAAAAAGCTGAGAAAAAAATGTTCAATCATTTTTTCTCAGCTTTTTTTCATGGGGAAAAGGGAAACCTTAACCACCCTTGCCTTACCCAATGAGGGCCAAGGGAACGCTTCCAAGCGGGCACCCTATGAGGGAGCAGCCAAAAGGTTCTCCATGCATCAAAGCATGTGGCGGCATGATAAAACTCATCGCCCCTTTAAAAATTGCGGCGAAGCCGCCACCACAACCCTCGGCCTGAAAGGCCGTCAAACTTAAGAACCCTCCGGCCAAAGGCCGGTCAATCCTAAGAACCTCTTTCCCTGCCCCCTGGGCGGAAGCGAACACAACCCTTTTACACAACCCGCGCCGCCAGGCGCGCCCCTTTTTTTAGCTGTATAGTGGGCCCGTTGTCAAGACCAGCTTTTCAAAAACTAAGCGCGCCGATTG
>ERZ1034920.553-NODE-553-length-29006-cov-18.383096_pt1 | contig 29006 bp, 21 predicted proteins | sample MGYA00520688_ERZ1034920 | MGnify/ENA primary metagenome ERZ1034920 (study PRJEB33766, sample SAMN09781785) | gut metagenome | biome: gut microbiome | host: Homo sapiens | place: Madagascar | study: EMG produced TPA metagenomics assembly of the PRJNA485056 data...
AGGTAAATCCACGATGCTACAAATGTGAGGTCACTTCATATTATCTAGTACACTATCCCACTATTTCATCTTCCCCTCTATTTCTTCCTTTGCCTTTCTCACAAAGGAAAGCATTTCTTCGTCCAGGGGGTAGCGGATGACGCAGCCCGGGGAGAGGATGACTTTTCTGCCGCCGGTCTGTTTCAGGGTTTCATAGATTTCCCTTTCGATTTCATTTTTACGATGATTCGTAATATCCATCCGCTCCAGGCCTGCCATAATGCACTTGCCGGTCAAAAGCTGTGCTTCTCCGATTTCCGGCAGGGATTCCCAGGCGTGCCAGTTAAAAATCTGCACCGGATATTTTCGGAGGAGGGGGAACATAATATTTTTTCCATGGGCATGGAGCACATTGCACCAGCCGGAGGAGGCGGAGAGCACTGCCAGGTCATAGGGCATGCCGTACTCCCGGTAGAAGGATTCTTCCGTCAAATCGTAGGAGGAAAGCTGGGTGGCAAAGAAAATGCCGTCAGCCCCCAGTTCGATGACCCGCTGCACCAGGGCGCAGGTGGTTTCCGTAATGGCTTTCAGCCCTTCTTTAACTTTATCTCCATGGCCCATCCGGATGTGCTCCATCATGGAAGGGCAGAGCTTATTGGCCGTGGTCAGGGGGCTGAACACCGTAAATACCACCGGCACTTCTCCCTTCGTTTTGTTCAGAAGAAGCTTCAGGTACTTCTGCTCCCTGGCCAGGGCGCCGGCATTGACGGAAACGGGCTTGACCTTCAGCCAGTCCTCCGGCTCCTTCACCGGCGTATCGGTGATTTTGGCCACGCCCCCTTTGGCAATGTCGCTGAAATCGGTGGTAACGCCGAAATCTTCTACGCTGTACATGCCGTTATTCATGGTTTTCAGAATATCCACATCATATTTTTTATAGAAATCGTAGGTATGCTCTGCATTGCGTGCAGGATCCAGATCAATTCCGGGCAGATGGGTCCACAGGGAATAGGGCACATGGTCCACGGCGTCTCCATGAATGGCCGCCTGGATTCGTTCCTTCTTCGTCATGGCAGAAATGATTTTCTTTTTCATAGGATACCTCCTTGGAGATAAGGCGGCTTTGCCGCCGGGTTTAAAAGGGAAGGTTCTCAGGTTTGACACAGACTGCAGCTGTGAAGGTTGTGGTATCGCCGCCAAAGGCAGGCGATGATTATGAAGTCAGCGTTACGTACTTACCTTCATCGTCATTCTAAGGATAATGAAGAAGCAAAGCGGCCAACGGACAGCGGATAGCCGACAGCTGGCAACCAACAGCCGTTCCACTGTCCCACTGTCTCACCAGCTCACCAGCCCACCAGCTCACTAGCTCACTAGCCCACTAACCTGTACCCCTTTATGATACCATACCCGTCTGCCAGGGCCCAGCCGATGGGGATGGATAGCCAGATACCTGTGACGCCGATGTCCGGGATGGAGGAAAGGAAGTAGGCCAGTACTACCCGAGTGCCCAGGGAGAGGATGGTAAGAATGACGCTCATGCCGGCCCGTTTGATGGCACGGTAGAAGCCGTAGAGCATGAAAAGGATACCGATGCCCAGGTAGCAGCTGCCTTCAATGCGAAGATAGTGGGCCCCCACGGCAATGACCTCCGCCGCCGTTTCCGGTACGAAGAAGCCCATAAGGGTGGGTGCCAGAAAAGATACGACAGCACTGGCAAGAAGGGAGAAAAGAAGAATCATCTTTCCTGCGGTAATGATGCCCTGGCGGATTCGTTTCCTATTTCCTGCGCCGTAGTTCTGGGCCACATAGGTGGAAAAGGCATTGCCGAAATCCTGGAGGGGCGAATAGGCAATGGTGTCGATTTTCACGCCCGCTGCAAAGGCGGCCATGACGGTGGTGCCGAAGCTGTTCACCAGCCCCTGCACCAGAAGGATGCCGAAATTCATGATACTCTGCTGCAGGCTGGTCAAAAGGGAAAGCTCCGACATGTCCCGGAAGACCTGCCTGTCCCACACCATGTCCTTCCTGGAAATATGGAAATCTTTCCGGAAGAGAAAACAGTAAAGGAAAATGCCAACGCCTGAAACATACTGGGAAATGACGGTAGCCTCTGCCGCACCGGCCACGCCCCATTCCAGGTACACCACGAAAAGAATGTCCAATGCCACATTCAAGAGGGATGAAACGATGAGGAAAAGAAGGGGCGTCACCGAATCTCCCACCGCCCGAAGAAGGGCGGCGCCGAAATTATAGAGAAATACTGCCAGAAGTCCCGAAAATATCCACCACAAATAGTCCCGGATATAGGGAATGACCTCAGATGGTACCTGCATGAAGGATATGAGGCCGTCCAGAAGAATATAGACAGCGCCATTCATGATGATAGTCAGAAGTCCGATGGACAGGAAGGAAATGAAAATGGACTGCTTCATGCGGTCATAGTTTTTTCTTCCGAAGCAGAAGGAAAAGTAAACGCCGGAACCCATGGAAAGGCCTATTAATATGGATGTAAGGAAAATCATGAGGGTGTAGGCGCTCCCCACCGCCGCCAGGGGCGCTTCTCCTAAAAATTTCCCCACCACCAGCGTATCCACCACGTTATAGAGCTGCTGGAATACATTGCCCGCCATAAGGGGCAGGGAAAACAGCAGGATTTTCTTAAAAACAGGACCGGTTGTGAAATCAATATGTCTCATTTTACCCCCTGCAGCCTGCTTCCTCTGCAGCAGGCCGCCATGTTACGGATTTTTATATATTCATTATAGTAGGGCCCTTTGAAAAATGAAATGTTTACTGCCTATGATGCCTGCCCAGAGATATAAAAAATGACCTTCCCTGCATGAGGGACGGTCATTTCTTTTGCTATGCTTATTTCATGTTGGCTTTGGCCCAGTCTGCCTTGAATCTGGCAATGCCGTTGTCAGTGAGCGGATGTTTCATGGCATCCATGAGTACCTGGAAAGGAACGGTGGCAATGTCGGCGCCGGCCAAGGCACACTGCATAATGTGCTGGGGCTTCCGGATGGAAGCGGCAATGATTTTCGTTTCAATGCCGTGCAGTTCAAAAATTTCAGAAATGGTCCGGATGAGTTCGATGCCATCCCAGCCAATATCATCAATACGGCCTACGAAGGGGCTTACAAAGGAAGCGCCTGCCCGGGCAGCCAGCAGTGCCTGGTTGGCGGAAAATACAAGGGTCACATTGGTGCGGATGCCCAGTTTCTTCAGGCCCTTTACAGCTTTCATGCCTTCCGGGGTCATGGGGATCTTTACCACTACGTGGGGATCCAGGCCGGCCAGCACCTTTCCTTCTTCAATCATGCCTTCCGCATCATCAGCCAGTACTTCTGCGGAAATAGGGCCGTCCACAATGGAGGCGATTTCCTTAATGGTGGCATGGAAATCCTTTCCTTCCTTGGCAATCAGGGAAGGATTGGTGGTTACACCGGAAATAAATCCCATGTCATTGGCTTTGCGGATGGCTTCTACATCAGCGGTATCAATAAAAAATTCCATTTGCATTTCTCCTTTATTTAAAATCCATATGATACATTTTCACACTAACCGCCCCTTCTGTCAATGGTAAAATCAGAGGCGTCCTGCTGTCTTCAGAGCATCCCTGTCTTTTTATAGAATATTTTTATAGATAGTCCATGATAATTCCTTTCCCTGCAATGAAATCCCACAAAATCTATACTTTTACATTTTTGATAGAATGAATTAATTCAATGTATCGCTAATTTCTAATGCATGATATTTTCGATTGATTGATTATTAATAGAGTAGAGTGTATAATTGAATAGAAGTATCTATGTTATTTCATTTATATTCCAATATTGGAACTGAGGGGGATACCATGAAATTAACGCTCCTCGCTTTGAGCTATTTCCAGAAAACAGCCGAGCTGCAGCATCTGACCCGGGCCGCAGAAGCCCTTCACATTTCCCAGCCTTCCCTTTCCCACACCATCAAGGTGCTGGAAACCGAACTGGGTGTGCCTCTTTTTTCAAGAAGCGGACGCAATATCGTACTCACCAAGTACGGCGAAATCCTTCTCCGCCACACGAACCGCATTATGCAGGAACTGCACGGTGCTCAGAAAGAACTGGCGGACACCAAGGAAGCCCAGAAGCTGACCGTTACCATTTCTCTCTTTGCAGCCTCCATGATTATTCCGTCCTTCCTGACTCGCTTCCGCCAGGAACATCCGGATATCCGCTTTGAAATCCTCCAGCAGCACAATAAGCCGGGGCAGCAGAGCCAGAACCATGTGGATCTGTTCCTGTCCTCTTCCATCAACCCCATCGAAAACGACCACTCCGTCACCCTGCTGAAGGAAGATATTATGCTGGCCATGCCGGACACGGATCCCCACGCCCGGAAATCCTCCGTCAATCTGGATGAATTTGAAAAGGCAGGATTCATTTCCCTGGAAGCCGGCGCCAGCCTTCGTACCATCACCGATTTCTACTGCCGCATGGCGGGCTTCATCCCCCACGTGGTACTGGAAAGCGACAGTCCCATGACAGTCCGGGAATTCATCCGGGCAGGCCTGGGCGTATCCTTCGCTCCCCGCATCACCTGGCACGGCGTAGGCGGCGACCATGTGGCCCTGGTACCCATCGCCTCCCCGAACTGCCAGCGCTATATCAGCCTGTCCTGGAAGAAAGGGGAAAAACTGTCTCCGCCGGCAGAAATGCTGAAGAAATACATTATCGACAACTTCTCCGACTTCGCCAGAGAATACGCCGGCCTTCCGCCGGAAAGATAAGCACAGACAGGGAGCTCACGCTTCCTGCCTTTTATTTTGAAAAGGAGTCCCCATGAAAGAAACCCCTGCTTCCTTCGAGGAAGAAATGAAACAGTCCAAAACAAAGGTAATTGTGGAGGAATATGAGAAACTGTCCTCCTCCCTGATTTTTGAAATCATCCGCCACGATGGAGAAAAGGAACTGGACCGGGCCACGGTGCCCCTCATTTTCTCCGCCCTGGCCGCAGGACTTATGATTTCCTTCTCCTTCTATTTCCGCGCCGTCCTTGCCATGTACGCCGGCCATACCGCCTGGACCGATGCCATCAGCGGCATCGGATACACCACCGGCTTCCTCATCGTCATTCTGGGAAGGCTTCAGCTTTTCACGGAAAATACCATTACCACCGTGATTCCCTTCTTTGAAAGCCCTTCCTGGAAAACCCTCCTTCGTATAGGGCGGCTATGGGCCATCGTCCTTCTTTCCAATATGGCCGGTACCCTGCTTTCTGCCCTCTTCATGACCTCCTCCTGTTTTGCATCGCCGGAAATCACATCCTTCCTTCTCTCCACCGCCCACCACATCATGACCCCCACTCCCCTGGAAAATATTTTCAAAGGGATTCCCGCGGGCATGCTCATTGCCGCAGTGGTCTGGATGATTCCCATGTCCCGAGGCTTTTCCTTCTTCACCATCTTCACCTTCACCTACTTCATCGCCATCGGCGGTTTCGCCCATGTGGTGGTAGGCTCCGGAGAAGCAGCCTACGCAGTGCTCATGGGTGATTCTTCGGTTTACGACTATTTCTTCCGATTCCTGATTCCCACCGGCCTTGGAAATATCATCGGCGGCACCGGCATCTTCACCCTGCTTGTCTCCGCCCAGGTCAAGGTGGAAAAGAAATAACTTTTTAAAGACCCTTTTGCGAAAAAGGGGCTTTTTCTTTCTCCCCGGCGCCTGGCTCCGGTTGATGAATGGAGCCATATGGGTTATAGTGTATAAGAACAAAAATTCACGAAATCGAAGGTAAGGAGACCCCATGAAAAGAAAAATAGAAATGGAAGAAGAAAGCCTCTTCTCCCAAACCGATATGGCTCCGGCGAAAAAGAAAGAAATTCCCAAAGCCGCTTCCCCCATGCGCCCTGCAGAAGCAGCAGCCACCCATGCATGGAAAGAGAAAATCTGGGAATTTGACCTCACAAAGCCCTCCCAGTGGATGAAGGACACCATGAAAGAGGACATGCTGAAAGAGGGATTCGGCAAAAGGGAAGCCAATAAGGTTTTCAAAGGCCTTTTCTTTAAGGAAAAAATCTGCAACACCCGCACCCAGGCCATGGAATATCTGAAAGCCGTTCCCACCTCCTACGCCGTTAAATACAAAATCGGCATCGCCCCTTCCCCTAAAATGGTTTCCCTGAAAAAGCGTCTCCATGAAAAGGAAGAAAGACTTGCCACCTACACCAGCGCGCAGAATGAGAAGAAATTTACCGCCGCTTTCGTTTCCTGCCCCCACTGCAAATCCAGGGTGAACCGGGACTTCATCCACCCGCCCCTCTGCCCGGTGTGCGGAAAGGACATGCGCTCCGACACCGCAGTCAAAACCATTACCACCCTGGAAGAAACGGTGAAAGACCTGAAGAAGCGGTATGAAGACACCGCCCGGAAATATAACAGCAAATTCACCGGCGGAGAAAAATGGATTATCCGCCTGGTGAATCCCCTGTATGAGGGGAAATGAGGTTCAGCGCCCTTCAAGCGCTGAAGGGTTCAGAAGGTACAAAGGGTTCTTAAGATTGACCGGCCTAAAGGCCGGAGGGTTCTCAGGTTTGACGGGCCTATGGCCCGAGGGTTGTGGTATCGCCCTGCGGGCGATGAATATAAATGCCGCTTAGCGTCCCCCCTTCCCGCCCTGCGTGTCATTCTGAGCGCCAGCGAAGAATCTCAGTACTCGAAGCGTATGAGACAATCGGTAGTAAATACCTGCCCTGCGGGAAGGAGCCGCTGCTGGGCATAACCGATATTAAGCATTGTGCAGGGAGATTTCTCGACTCCGCTTCACTGCGCTCGAAATGACAGGAACGCGAATGTGTCAAAGTGCCGTTAGTGATTCCAACCAGCCCACTAAACTATCCCAGGTCCCAAAAACTCCCACTCAAAAATCCGTCACCCAAAGGGATGACGGATTTTTTACATGAGGAAAATGGTATTCTTTCCGCGGAATTTGGCCTGGTAGAGGGCGCTGTCCATTTTATGGTAGAAGGATTCGAAGGTCTCTCCTTCCCTGGCCTGGGTGACGCCCAGGCTGGCGGATATGGAGTTTTTATCAGGACAGGCCACTCTTTCCTCTATGGTTTTCCGCAGGGTTTCTGCCAGAGCGGCGGCTTCCTCTTCCTCCATTCTAGGAAGAAGGATAACGAATTCATCGCCACCCCACCGGCCTATGTAGGCATTGGGCGGTGATTTTTTGGAAAACACGCCTGCCACCTCCTGCAGTACCCTGTCACCTGCGCCATGGCCAAATTCATCATTGATTCCTTTGAAATTGTCAAGATCCACCATAATGGCTGTAAATACATGGTGATTCTTCTGCCTGTCATCGGTGAGTTCGTGAAGGATGGATTCCACACGGCCCCGGTTCAGAAGGCCCGTAAGGCCGTCATGGGTCGCCACGTAGACCAGTTTCCGATTCACTTCCTCCAGACGGCGGTTTGCCTGCTCCAGTTCTTCCGTAGACCTGGCTATGAAGGAGGCCAGCCGCTGTATGGTGGTCATGGTTTCCGTATGGAAAACGATGCCTTCCGATGACTTTTCTTCCTGCCTCATCCCGTTTTCCTCTTTTTCCCTGAAAGCAGCAGCCACCAGGGTCATGTTGAGGGCCGATGTCCTGCCGCCGGAGCGGCTGATTTCGCCATGGGAATAGCCGCCGCATACAGGCGCCAGGGCTCCATAGGGCGCCAGCACCTGGTTCGTATCTTCCTTCAGGAAAAGACGCCTGGTAATGCAGGAAAAAATAAGGATTCCCTCCGGTGCAAAAGTCCGGAGCTGTTTCGTGTTCTCCTGGCAGCGGGCGATGATTTCATTGGGATCCCCGTAGGCCAGCCTTACCTTTTCCCCTTCAAAGCAGCTGGCTGTCATTATGAGGCTCCCGTCATCCCTGCAGGCCGCCGGAAGCCTGGCCAGCATGCAGCCCTTTCTCATAAGAATCAAAGGGAAGGAAATCAGCTGCTGCCCGCCAAAATCGGATTTCTTCATTTTCAGATATTTCTCATACACCTGAAAAGCAGGCAGGCCGTTCAGTTCACGAATCACCTTGTCCCCGTCAATGGCCGTAATGGTCATCACCTGTCCCAAAGGCTGCCAGCCCAGGTTCTGGGACACCCGAATTTTCACCTTCCCTGCAAAGCATACTGCCACAATGGCCTTTCGGGAAATGAAATCATTGCCAAAGACGCAGGTATCATCGCCGCCGGTATAGGCATCGGCGCCGCCGCCGAAAATGGCCGTCTCCGGCGGCAGGTGATCCAGCTCCGTAAGGAAATCATCCACATCCACCGTAGAAAGGGTGGTAAATATTTCCACCCCCGCCAGATTTTTGATACCGCTGAAACTTTCCAGCGCCCTTTCTCCTGCCTCGCCGAGAGTCAGGGCGCTGATGTCATAGCAGTGCACCGACACTTCCGTATCTTCAAAGGAAAGGAAGGCAAGTACGCTTTTCCCCAGTACCATGCGTCCGTTCCGAATACCGCCGGAAGCGGACATGCCGGCAATGGCCGCTTGGGGAAAGGCCTTCCGCAGTATCTGTATACTCTCCTCCACTTTTTCCAAATCGTTGGACTCATGATAAAGGGTAATAAAAAGCCCCGCCTTTTCCCTTCGTTCCTGCCGGAACCGGTCGATTACTTCTTCCAGTTCATTTTCCCCATAGAAATCATACACATACTGTTTCATGCAAAGCCTCCTGATGAAACCGGTGTATTTCACGTATCCATCAAATGATGGTATCCTGCTTCAAGGCATGCCTTCTGTAGGGAAGCGCTGATTCATTCACTGTTTGCTTTTATTCTTGAATTTTTATGCAATGCAAGGAATGGGACGACGCAAATAGCAAGCTATTAAAGGAGTCCCATGACGAAGCAGTACATAAAAATTCTTATAAAAGCAGACTCTATGAATGAATCAGTGCTTCCCTAAATCCTCAGCCATGCCGCTCTTATACTTACTATAGCACAAAAACAGAATAAATTAAAAGCATATGTTAAGAAATCAAAAAGAGAAGGCTGCGAAGAAATGATCCAATTTCTTCGCAGCCTCTTTTGTCTGGAATTCTCAAGATTTCGACCAGGACTCATTCTTATATTTTGTGCCGGTTCGCGGGTCAAAACCGTTATTTTTGTTATACCCTTTACCCTCTACATAGGACAGATTATAACTGTCTCCGTTTCTTGTAATCCCCACGCCATACCAGTCTATATCAGACTGGTGAACAGAAGCTTTACTGTAGGAGCCTTTCGTGTCCACCGCTTTCCAAAGACCGTCAAACCCAACCTGGTTTGCCTTGTTCCCATAGCTCTTCCCATTCACTTTAGTTTGTCCATATACAGCTCCATTCACAAAACTATTGTCAAGCTTCGTGCCCGGTTTATTTTGAGCAAGAAGATATACGGTGGTTTTGTCATCCATCACCAGTACCCCGTTCTTAATTGCATCTTTCAGAAGCTCTGCCATATGGTCCGCATAGTTTCTGTCATCATTCCTGGCCGCTGCTTTCTCCGCTTCCTCTTTTGCCTCTTCCTGGCTCTTATTCACCTGCTCCAGCAGACTGCCTGCATGGTTGAAAACGGCGGAAATGTTGTCCCCATACCCCTGGGTGTAGATAAAGCTTCCGATTCCTACCACCAGTGCCAGCATGAGGGCGTACTCAATCAGGTCCTGTCCTTTCTGCCTCCACATTTTTCTCACCTCTTTACTGTATCCCTATTTTGAAAACGATTTCCAACTATCTTTATTTTACCATTCCCCTATATATAAGTCACTATCATGCTTTTTTCTTTTATAAAAAAGCTGCCCTGCAGAGGCAGCTTGTAAAAACCAGGAAATATAAACTATCGGTTATGAGACCTTTCCATCATTCCTATGATGTGGAGGGAGATTTCATAGAGAAAAACAGCAGGCAGCGCCAGAAGGGACTGGGTGAGTATATCCGGCGTAGGAGTAATCACCGCCGCTAGAATGAAAGCAGCCAGAATGACAAACTTTCTCCCCCTTTTCAGTGTCTTTTCCTTCACCAGCCCTGCCAGGGCAAGGGCCATCATGAGAAGGGGCAGGTTAAACATGACGCCGAAGGGCAGAATCAGGAGAAGCACAAATTCCAGATAGCTTTCCATGGAGAGCAGGGGCGTAAAGTTTTCCCCGCCGAAGGCCATGAGGAAATGAAGGCTTTGGGGCATGACAAGGAAATAGGAGAAAGCAATGCCTCCCAGAAAGAGAGAAACGGAGAGGGGCACGAAGAAGAGGGTCCAGGTTTTCTCCCTGTCTGTCATGGCGGGCAGGATGAAGCGCCAGAACTGGAAAAACACCACCGGCGATGCCAGGATGAAGCCGGCAATGAGGGCTGTCTTCATGTAAATCACAAAGACCTCCGCCGGCCGGGCAAAGTAGAGATGGCCTGCCGGGGCAGTAAGGAAGGAAATGAGATTTTCTATAAAGCATAGACAGAGGACTGTCCCTGCCAGCACCGCCGCCAGAGAATAGAGGATCCGCTTCCTGAGCTCTGCCAGATGGCCGGTGAGAGGCATAGCTCCTGCTGCTTCACCGGGAACTGTCATTTTTTAGCACCTTCTGTCTTGACTTCCGCCCCTTCCACCTTCACAGCCACCGTTTTAGGTTCATCCATGTTCACCGCTTCCTTGAATTCATGCATGCTCCTGCCAAGAGCCCTGCCGATGTCCGGCAGCTTACCGGGGCCAAATACGATAAGGCCTATCACCAGGATGAGAAGAAGTTCAGGAATTCCGATACCAAACATAAGAATACCTCCTTTGGAAATACAAGAAATGGGATGAATCATCTCCCGTTCCATTCATCATAAGGGGCATTCTTTTCTGTTTCGTCAAAGCTTTTTATAATATCTGTCATATTCTGCCAAATTTCTGCAAATTAGCAGAAATTTGACATTTTTTATCCTCTTTTTTCTCATCCTTATTTTTCCCTTTGCAGGGCCTCCTTACACTGATAGGAAAGCAGGAAGAAGTTCCCTTTCCCCTGCACCGCCGGAAAATTCCTATCCGGCTTCTATGATAAGGAGGATGAATGTATGAGTGAACCCATGATGAAAGAACCGATTTCCAGAAGGACATTCCTGAAACTGGCCGCCGGAAGTACCGCCGGTGCCCTTTTATTCCATTTCCCCTTCCAGGCATCAGCTGCTGAAGAAACAGCCAAATCGCTGGAAATCATTCCCTGCGCCCTTTCCGCCCTGCCTGCCGCTGAAGCATCCGCCAAAAGCTCTCCCCTGGTGAAAGGCTCCTATGAAGACATTCTCCGGCTGGCAGGCACCATCCGTAACAGCAGCTTGAAATCGGCCGTTCTTTCCATGATTCATAATCCCCGCCCCACCTTCATGGAAAACTACAGCTCCTCCGCCCGCATTCAGCAGACCTACAACAAGCTGGTGGAAAGGAAACTGGCAGACCCCTCCAAAATTTCCGCCGAAACCCTCTTTCCTCCCCTTTCCGCCAGCCTGCAGCCATTCATGACCGCTCCGGGAAGCGGCTACATGAGCCACCATCCCTACCCCGGCGGTCTTGCCACCCATGTATGCAGCAACCTTCATATCACTGCCGGCATCTGCCGTACCTATAAGGACGTCTTCGGCTATGACGTAGATTACGACACCGCCATGGCAGGGCAGGCCCTCCACGACATCGAGAAGCCCTATGTCTTCCAGTGGCAGAAGGACGGAAGCTCCCGTAAGGAATACACCCTGGCCGGTCAGGGCGCCCACCATGTACTGAGCATTGCAGAATCCATGACACGAGGCATTCCTCCTGAGGTGGTGGTGGCCCAGGCCTGCGCCCATGGCGCCCCATCCAACCCGAAGGATGAAACGGACGTAGTGGGTTGGATTAAAGCGGCTGCCCTCATTGCAGGGAAAGACCCTGTCCGGGCAGGATACCTCAGAAAAGACGGAGAAGGCCTCCCTGTTCCCCATAAGCAGGAAGGATATATCGTCCACCTGGGTGACCATGACTGGGTTCTCACCTCCCCTGCCTCCCAGAAGTCCATTGCCATCCTGAAAAATACAGCCTCTTCCCTCTATGGAATCCATGCAGATAAAAATCCGGAAGCCTTCAACCGCTTCCGCAACTACGTAGGATCCCAGGTATCCTTCATGTACATCAACCACCTCTCCTCCTTCCCCCACGGAGAAGAGCAGATCGAAGCGCTGGTCAGGAAAATCATCATTAAAGACTGACCGCACTAGAAAAGAGCAGGAAAGAAATGATTGACATTTCTTCCCTGCTCTTTTTTTCATTGCTGTCAGGAAAGGCTTCTCCTCCAGAAGAAATAATAAACAAGGCCCAGAAGGGAGGAGGAAAGGCAGATTACGCCGTACATGAAGGGATAGCCGAAGGCATTGGCCGCCATCCCCAGAAGGGCTGCCGCCAGGCCTACGGAAATATCCAGGGACCAGAAATAGGTGGAAGTGGCAACCCCTGCCCGGGAAGGCGGTGCGCTCTGCACAGCCAGGGTTTGGAAGGCAGGAGCCAGAGCGCCGAAGCCTGCGCCCAGAACAGCGGCGGAAAGAAGAAGCACCGCCAGATTTCCTGCCAGGCTGAAAAGGACAAAGCCTGCGGAAAAGAGAAGAAAGCCGGGATACACCGTAGCATTGGGGCCGTGATGGTCGAAGAGGTACCCCACAAAGGGACGGGTTACCACGATCACCAAGGCAAAGACAAGGAAGAAAAGGCTGGTGCTGCTGCCAAGTCCCAGGCTTCTGGTGTACATGGGGATAAAAGTAAGCACCCCGCCGTAGGCAAAGAACACAAGGCCTCCGAGGATGACGGAAGGGAGCGCCCTTTTTTCAATGAAATCGCCTAAATGAAATCCTGCCCTCTTCCTTTCGCCGGGAAGAATCACCGCGGAAGGGAGCTTCTTCCCGTTGCCTGCGGCTATGGCGCCTAAGGCCAGAAGTGACAGGAAAATAAAGAGGGGATGGGCACCCAGATAATCCATAATGAGGAGGCCCACCAGAGGCCCGATGACCATGGCCATATTGCCGCACACCGCAAAATAACCGATGCCCTCTCCCTTGCGCCTTCTTGGCAGCACCAGCGCCGCCATAGCCGCCGACGCCGTAGTGCCCAGAGCAAAGACGGCACCGTGAATCAGACGGAGAAACCACACCACATGAAGACTGGAAGCAAAATAAAAGCCGACCATGAGAACGAAAAATACGAGAGATGCCCCGAAGAGGAGCTTCTGCTTGTTCACCCCGTCAATAATCCGTCCGGCCAGAGGCCTGCAGAGCACCGTGCCGATCTGGAAACAGGTCATGGCCATGCCTGCCTCCCACTGCCCCTTCCCCAGGTCGTCCATAATAAACACGGGAAGGGCGGCGATTAATATGTATTGGGACATAAAATAAAAGAAATTCGTGAGCCCCATTCCCACGAATTCCCGGGTCCAGATTTTATTTTCAGACATAACATTCCTTTCATAATTACGACAGCGAAGTATTTCTATTGTATCACAAATGTGCGGAAAGTAAATAAAAATATAGGTTCATAGAGAAAGGTTCTTAAGATTGACGGACCTTTGGCCCGAAGGTTGTGGATTGACGCCGACGGGGCAATGAAGTTTATATGCCGCTTCGCGGCGGGACGTTATGCACTTCCCGCCAGGCGTCATTCTTGGTGCAGCGAAGAATCTCAGTTCCTGCCGTTAGTGACACAAATATTGGTAAATGCCAATTAGCGAGAAGTCTGACGTCTGACCGTCTGATGTCTGATTGTCTGATTATCTGCCGCCGATGGCCTCTTTCGGGAATACAGTCCCCCGCAGCCAGCGAGCAGCGGCCAGCTGCCTCACTGTCCCACTTTCTCACTGTCCCACTTTCTCACTGTCCCGCTGTCCCGCTGCCCCGCTATCGTCCATCATATATAGTATAATAAAGTTGTCATATAATGCAGAAAGGATGGTTACCATGGGACTACACTTTATATTCGGCCGGGCAGGCACGGGGAAGACAGAACGGTGCTGCCGGGAAATCCGGGACTATGTACTCTCCGGCCCTGACCGGAAGGCTTTTCTTCTGGTGCCTGACCAGGGCACCTACACGGCGGAGTACCGGCTGGCAGAGTCTTTTCCTGGCAAAGGATTTACCAATGTGACGGTGTGCGGCTTTTCCCGTCTGGCCTACCGGGTTTTCCAGGAGCTTCATTCTCCTGTCAGCGACGCCCTGTCCCCTTTAGGGCAGCAGATCATCCTGCGCCGCCTTATGGAAGACCACAGGAAAGAGCTGAAGATGATTTATAAGGCCGCTTCCCATCCCCATTTTTCCGAGGAGCTTGCCAATTTCTTCCACCAGCTGGATATGTTCCTGGTATCGGAGCAGGATTTGGAAAGTGCAGCCGAAGCCCAGGGGGATACGCCCCTTGGCAGGAAGATGGCGGACCTGACCCTTTTATACCGCTCTTACCATGGCTACCTGAAAGACCACTTTGATTACCAGGGCAGTCTTTTTGACCTTCTGGCCAGGGAAATCCCCAAGTCTCCCACCCTTCGTTCCTCCCGTATCTGGATCGACGGGTTCAACGGCATGGCGCCTCAGAAAATCCGCATCGTTTCTGCCCTTCTGCACACCGCCGAAGAAGTGACCATGACCCTGCAGATGGATAGGCCGGCAGATGCAGCTGTAAATCCCAATTTCGCCCGTCCCTTCCATCTTTTCAACCTCCTTTCCAGAGAAGAGGGCCATTTCTCCTCCATCACCCTTTCTGAAGACCTGCGATTCACATCCCCTGACCTCAGGGCTATGGCCCGCTTTTTCTTCAACCGCCGGGCGGAGCATTCGCCCCTGCCGGAAGAAAAGCAGCCCCTCCCTGACGAAGGACTCCACATAGTTACCGCTGCCCACAAGGCGGAGGAAGTGGATTTCATTTCCCGTACCATCCTTTCCCTTGTGAGGGACCAGCACTTCCGCTTCCGGGATATTCTGGTGCTCCTTCGGAATCCTGAAAGCTACGACGACCTGCTGGAGCGATCCTTCAAGCGGTACAACATTCCCGGATTCATCGACCGAAAGCATCCCATGAACAGCCACCCTCTGGTGGTGCTTCTTGACAGCCTGGTTCGCTTTCTTACCGCCGAATGCAGCAGAAAAAACAGCGGCTGGCAGCGGGAAACCCTTTTCCGCCTGCTGAAAGCGGGGCTGCTCCCGGACTGGCCGGAGGAAAAGGTGGACCAGCTGGAAAATTACGTCCTTTCCCACGGCATCCGCCCCTGGCAGTACCATGAGAAATGGGAATTCCGCACCTACCGGGACCTGGATGCCCCGGCTCCTGCCCTGTCGGAAAAAGAGCAGGCGGAGCTCGCAAAGGTGAATGAATGGCGCCTTGGCCTTACCGCCCTGCTGGACGGTCTGGTGAAGAAATGGCAGGAAGCGCCCCTTCCCAAAGACCGGTGCCGCCTCCTTTACCAGTGGCTGATGGAGGAAAAAATTCCTGACACTCTCTTCCGCATGGATGAAAAGAACGCCCTCCATACAAATCTTCGGCCCCACCTGCAGGTATGGAAGAAAATCCTCTCCCTTCTTGATGAAATCGTCCATACCGCAGGAAATGACCGGATTTCCGAAAAGAGCTTTCTCTCCATCTTCGAAGACGGCCTTTCCGCCCTTACCTATTCCACCATCCCTCCTACACTGGATCATGTAACCGTCACCGGCATGGACCGGGGCTATGCCATGGAAGCGCCGGTGGTCTTCATTCCCGGCGCGGTGGAAGGAGAATTTCCCCGCCGGGTGGAGGAAGGGGGCTTCTTCACGGAGCTGGAGCGGCAGAAAATCTACAGGGACAGCCGTCTCATCTTCGGAGAAAGCCTTCTCCAGGAGGTACACAAGGAACAGTTCTTTACCTACCTGGCCCTCACCAGAGCGAGGAAGGCCCTCTATATCACCCTGCCCTCCGTAAACGATGACCACAATGACACAGAACCCTCTTTCCTCATTTCCCAGCTCCGCCGTCTGGGCTACGCTTCCGAATCCCGCACCCTGTCACCGGAAGACTGGCAAAAAGACCGCTCCTATTTCGCCAATCCCGCCCAGGCCCTCTCCCTTCTGCCATCCCTTCTTCGTGAAAAAATCCCGGACAGCACTTCCCCCTGGGCAGCCCTTGTGAAATGGGCCAGGGACAGGGGATATGGAAAAGACGTGGACCAGGCCCTTTCCGGTTTCCGGTATAAAAATGAAGTGCCGCCCCTTCCCAGAGATCTGGCGGACAAACTCTTCAAACCGGGAGGCCGTTTCTTCGGCTCCGTCACCCGCTTTGAAAACTACCGCCGCTGCCCCTACATGTACTTCATCCGCTACGGCCTTAAAATCGACAAAAGGGATGAAGGGGAAATGGAAGCCCTGGACTTCGGCAATTATCTCCATGCCGGCCTTCACCAGTTCGGCCAGGCCCTCAAAAAGGAAAAAAAGCAGTGGCGGGACGCCACGGACGAGGACATCAAGACCATTTCCTCCTCCATCGCCTCCCGCCTGGCCCCCAAGGTTCATTACGGCGCCCTCCACGCTGACGGCGCCTCCCGCTATACCGAAAGGGCACTGAATGAAACCTTCCGCCGCTCCCTTTCCTCCCTTCGAAAGTGGAGCCAAAACAGCTCCTTTGACACCAAAGCACTGGAAAAGGAATTTTACCTTCATATAGCCGGTGAAAGGGACACCTTCACCCTGAGCGGCAAAATCGACCGCATCGACAGCTGCGGAGACGCAGTGGCCATTTTCGACTATAAAACAGGCCGTACCACCGCCACCCTGCAGGAAGCAGCGGCTGGACTCAAGCTCCAGCTCCTTACCTACCTTCTGGACGTGGAAGAGGAAGGGGGCGGAGGCCTCCTGCCTGCCGCCCTCATGTACATCTACCTCTCCGGCGACGTAAAGAGCCTTCCCGCCGTGCCGCCCGGCGGGGAAGTGCCGGTCAAAGACAAGGATAACACTTCCGGCTGGATTCTTTCCGACCCGGATATGCTTCGCCGCCTTGACAGCGCTGCCGGAGGAGATGACTCCTTCCTCCCTGTAAGGATTTCAGGAAAAGGAACCATCACCCAGACCGCCGCCACACTTTCTGCCGAAGATTTCCGGAATCTCCTTACCATGGTGAAAAAGAAACTGCTGGAAATCTACCACAGCATGGAAAAAGGAAATATTCCCATCCGCCCGGTGCGCTACAAAAACCAGGTGCCCTGTACCTACTGCCCCTACCACGCCATCTGCCGCTTCGACCCCAAGGGCGAAGGAGAAAGCTATGACTATGTAAACCTGCCATCGGACAGAGAGCTGAAAAAACAGCTGGCGGAAAGGGCAATGGACAGGCCCGAAGGGCCTGAGGGGGAAGGTTGACGGGGCCTGCGGCCCCGAAGGGGCTTTGCCCTACGGGCAAAGGGTTGTGTGCGCTTCGCTCAAGGGGCGACAGCCGCTTCGCGGCTGAAGGTTATGGATTGCCGCCGGAGGCGGCAATAAGTATATATGCCGCTCTGCGGCGAAAAATTCTGATGTCTGACCGTCTCACGTCTATCGGCTCTTTGCATTCAGGAATATAAGCCGACAGCCGATAGCGGTAAGCCGACAGCGGACAGCCGTCCCACCTCACTGAAAGGAGAAATACTATGAGTAATCATTGGACAAAAGAACAGGAAGAGGCCCTTTCGGTGAAGGGGAGGAATCTTCTTCTTTCCGCTGCAGCAGGCAGCGGAAAGACAGCGGTTTTGACAGAGCGGATTGCCCGGCTGGTGAAGGATCCGGAAAACCATATCAATATGAATGAGCTTCTGGTTCTCACCTTTACCAAAGCCGCTGCCAGCGAAATGAAAGCCCGCATTTCCGCCGCCCTGGCGGACGCACTGAAAGAGGCGGACGAGGCGGATGATGAGGCGCTCATGGGCCATCTGGAAAAGCAGATTTCCCTTCTGGGAAGCGCCCAGATTTCCACGCTGGACTCCTATTTCCAGTCCCTTATCCACCAGTATTTCTACCTCCTGGATTTAGACCCGAAGATGAGGATTCTCTCCGATGAAAATGAGGAGTTCCTTCTGGAGGATGAAGTGCTGTCCGCTGTGCTGGAGGACTGGTATGAAAAGGGAGACCCCCATTTTCTGGACACGGTGGATCTTTTTGCCGACCGGTACCAGGATCACGGGCTGAAGGAAATGGTCCTCCGCATTTTCCATTTTGCCTGCTCCCTCCCCTTCCCCGACGACTGGATAGCCCGCCTTCCCTCCCATTACCGGATTCCCGAAGGGGCTTCCATGGATGACCTTCCCTGGGATAGGCCGGTGCTGGACAAGCTCATTTCCCTTTCTGAAAAAATCATGGATTCCTACCGCCAGATGTTTGCAGTCATGGAGGAAAGCCCTGCCGCCCAGGCAGTATACGGCACCCAGCTGGGCAATGAGTACGCCTACTTTTCCACCCTGGCTTCCATGAAGAGCTGGAGGGACTGGTTCTCCCTGCCGGACTTTGCCTTTGACCGGCTGAAGGGCATGTCGAAATCCCAGGCAGAGGCCTATCATTTTGCCAAATCCGCCGATTTCACCAAGTCGCCGGAGGCGGAAACCATCAAATCCCTTCGGGATGAAGCAAAGAAAACCTGGCAGAAGCATATATCCCCCTTTGTGCGGATTTCTGAAAAGCAGTGGCTTAAAGAAACCGGCGCCATGCTGCCTACGGTCACCGTCCTTTCCCGCCTCGCCCTGGATTTCTCCCGGGCCCTGAAAGAAAGGAAAAAACAGGAAGGGCTCATGGACTTCAACGACATGGAGCATTATGCCCTGGACATCCTCCTGGACAGAGACAATCCCGATTTCACGCCGGAAAAGGCAGTCCTCTTCCCCTCGCCTGCCGCCCTTGCCATCCGAAGCCGCTACAAGGAAGTAATGATTGACGAATACCAGGATACCAACGGCGTGCAGGAACTGATCACCGCCCTGGTGTCCGACGGCCATAACCGCTTCATGGTAGGAGATATTAAGCAGAGCATTTACCGCTTCCGCCAGGCAGATCCCACCATTTTCCTCGAAAAGTACAGGGAATATTCCAAAGACGAAGACGCCCCCTCCCGGCGCATCGACCTGAACCGGAACTTCAGAAGCGACAAAGCCATCCTTTCCTCCATTAATTTCCTCTTCCGCCAGCTCATGACGAAGAAAACACTGGAAATGGACTACGGAGACACAGAGGCCCTCTATGCCGGGCGGCACGAGGAAGCGCGGCCGGACAGCTATGCCGGCGGCAGCGTGTCCATGGAGCTCATCGATCAAGGGGACATGGATGAAATGGACGCCCCCGATGACCTGAAGGATATGGAAAATATGACTCTGGAAGGAAGGCTCATGGCCCTCCGTATTCATGAAATGATGGAAAGCGGAAAGACAGTCATGAATAAAGACGGCACCTTCCGCCCCCTCCGATACGGCGACATGGTCATTCTCCTCCGCTCCATCGCCGGTAAAGGCCCCCAGCTCATGAAGGTGCTGGAAGAAGAGAACATCCCCGCCGTTTCCGACAAGGAAGAAGATTTCATGGAAAACAGCGAAGTGGAAATCCTCTGGGCCCTTCTGAAAATCCTGGACAATCCTCTCCAGGACCTGACCCTGGCGGCGGTACTCCGTTCCTTCTTCGTGGGACTGGACGAAAAAGACCTGGCCCTCCTTTCCCTGGAAAAGGAAAGGCAGGGAGAAACCCATCTGTGGCCCCTTCTGTCCTCCCATATCCTTTCAGAAGACAAAGAAGAAAAACTCTCCCGTTTCCTTACCCATTATAAGGACTGGCGGGAAAACGGCATGGGCGACGGCACCGCCCCCCTCCTCCGGCGCATTCTGGGAGACACGGACTACCTCACCTATGTATCCGGCCTCCCCGGCGGCAGCTGGCGGGCAGGCCATGTGCTTTCCTTCTACCACCTGGCCCTGGAACGGGACAAGACCCCAAAAAGCGGTCTCTACTCCTTCCTGAACTACCTGTCAGAACTGAAAAAGGAAGACCGCCCCTTCAAATCCATGGCGGTCGCCGCCATCCCCGACTCTGTCCACATTATGACCATCCATAAGAGCAAGGGCCTTGAATTCCCCATCGTCTTCCTGGCCGATGCCCAGAAAGGCTTCAACCTTCGGGACACCTGGCAGACCGCCATCTGCCACAAAGATCTGGGCCTGGGCATCCAGTACTATGACAAGAAACATAAAGTCCGCTGGCCCAGCCTGTACTGGTACGCCCTCCGGGAAGCCTCCCGGAAGGAAAACATGGCGGAAGAAGCCCGCCTTCTCTATGTGGCCATGACAAGGGCCCGGGACAAGCTCTTCATCGTGGCTTCAGAAAAAGATCTGTCCCGGGATTTAGACCGCTGGACCACCTCCCTTGCCTCCTCCGGGAAGGCAGTACCTGCGCCCCTTCCTGCCCACCTGGTTTCCAATGCCAAATCCTTCCTGGACTGGATCATGCCTGCCGCCCTGCGGCACCGCACCATGAAAAACGCCTGGGACATGGCAGGAAAAATCCCGGCCTACGAAAATGACGCGCCCTCTGACTCATCCCTCTTTACCTTCACCGTCACCGGCCAGCAGGATCTTCTTACAGAAGAAGAAAAAGCGGCCCTAGATGAAGGAAATACAAAAGCCCTTCTTCCTTCTCCCAAAGAAGAAAACCGGGAAGAGGTAAGAGACCTTTCCTATTTCCTCACCCACCTGCCGGAAGAAGCGCCCCCCTGGATGGACGCCCAGCTCTCCTGGCGCTACGACCACCCCGGCGCCCTGGATACCCCGGCCAAACTCACCGCCACCGCCGCCGTACATCTCCGGGAACTGGCGGAATACAGGGCAGCCGATGAAGAGCCCCTGCCTTCTGCCATCCTGGCTGACGACGGCGACGATGCCCTGGACGCCGACTACGCCGCCCCGCCCCTTTTCATGGCAGGCGAAGAGACAAAATATGAGGGCACCTCCTTCGGCACCCTCATGCATAAGGCCATGGAAATGATCGATTTTACTGCGGTTCCTGCAGAGCCCGAAGCTATCGAAAATACCCTCCGCCGGCTGGTGGAAAAAGGCGTATTCACCGAAGAGGAAGGGAAAATCCTTCTTTCAAAGAGGAGGAAACCTGCTCCCCTTTCCGACCTCCTTGCCTTCGCCAGAGGCCCTCTGGCGGAAAAAATGAAAACCGCCTCCCTCATCCGCAAGGAAATGCCCTTCTCCATCCTCCTTCCCGCCTCCTCCTTCTATCCGAAATGCGAAGAAGGAGAAAGCATCTTCCTCCAGGGCGTCATGGACTGCCTTCTGGAGTATGAAAAAGACTTCATCATCATCGACTACAAAACCGACCGTACCATGACAGAAGAAGAACTGAAAGAGCACTACAAGATCCAGCTCCAGGTCTACGGCGAAGCAGCAGAAAAACTGCTGGGCAAACCGGTATCCCACCTCTACCTCTGGTCCTTCACCTACGGGAAAGCTATCGAAGTGGAGAAGAGGTAAAAGGGCCGCAGAGCGGCCTTACGCCCTTTGGGCGCAAAGGTTCTTAAGTTTGATGCGCCTGCCGGCGCAAGGGTTCTTAAGTTTGACAGCGTCCTTTGGACGCTGAGGGTTGTGGTGGCGGCTCCGCCGCAAGTTTATATGGGCCGCTTTGCGGCCCGGGTTCAGAGGGGTCAGAGGGGTCAGAGGGGTCCCTCCCCACCCTATTGTGCCCCGCCTGCGGGGTGGCAAGGGAACTGGAGTTGCACCAGCGAACTGGATTCGCAGGGGAGCCTAAGCGACCTGAGAATCCAGTGAGTCGGTGACAGCAATGGATGTAGGGGAGCAAAGCGACCCGAAAATCCAGTGACACGCTTCCCTATGGGTAAAGGTGGTGCGTTAGCACCAAAGGGGGCGGGCCCGTAGGGCCCGCAGGTTGTGTAGAAGGGTTATGTAGAAAGGTGCGAAGAAAGGGTTCAGAGGGTTCAGAGGGTTGTGGTATCGCCCTAACGGGCGATGAATATAAAGGAGTCAGCGTTACGGGATTTGCCTTCCCGCCTCCCACCTGTCAGAATACTGAGCGCAGCGAAGGATCTTGGTACCTGCCGACAGCAGCCCATAAACCGGTGAACACCAATCGGCGGAAAGCCGAAACCGACAGCAATAAGCCGGAAGCCAACAGCGGAAAGCGGCCAGCCGATAGTCTCCCTCACTGTCCCACTGTCTCACTGTCTCACTAATACACTATCCCACCAGCCCACTAAAAAAAGAGCCCCTTTCGGGAGCTCTTTTTTTCATATCAGATACCCAGCGCTTCTTCCGCTGTAGCCGGCATTTCGGGCAGCGGGGTTTTGAACCATTTTTCATGGAGTTCGTTTAACGTGCCCTTCTGTTTCAGGTCTGCAATGGCTTTATTCACTTCCTGCTGCAGCTGTTTGTTGTCCTTATTGAAGCCGAAGGCGAAGTACTGTACTTTGGAGTCCGGTACGTCTACCACCCGGAAGGCGCCTTTACCGTCGGTGGCTACGAAGTAGTCCGCTGCCGGTTTGTCCAGGATGCCTGCCACGGCGCCGCCGGCTTTCAGTTCCATGACGATGTCGGAGGAGTGGTCGAAGTTTCTCGTCTTCATACCTTTATCCTGGGCGTAGTAGGCGGCGGTGGTGCCGACCTGTACGGCGATTTCCTGTCCTTTGTTCATGTCGTCTACGGAGTGGATGTCGCTGTCCGCCTTGGTAACCACAGCCAGCTTTGTTTCATAGAAGGGAGCGGCGAAAAGGATTTTTTCCGCCCTTTCTTTGGTGGCGGTCATGCCGGAAGCAGTCATATCCACTTCCTTGGACTGGAGGGAAGGAATGAGACCGTCGAAGGCGATATTCCTGAATTCCACGTCCTTCCCCATTTCCTTGGCTACAGCCCGCACCACATCGATTTCATAGCCGGTATAGTCCTTGCCGTCCTTTGTCTTGAATTCAAAGGGTACGTAGGTGGCATTGGTAGCCACTTTCAGTACGTTCTTCCCGGCGGGAGCAGAAGCAGCTTTTTTCTCTCCGCCGCAGCCTGCCATCATGCCCGCAGCCAGCACCAGGGCCGATGTAACCAATACGCCTTTTTTCCACAGTTTCATAAGAGCACCTCATTTTTATGCAATTTATACGAATTATGTAAATAATTATACACTCTCATACCCTTTCTGTCCACAAGAAAAATCAGGCAGGAGACATATTCCTCTGCCTGATTTCTTACTGTATGTTCCTGTTCAGTTCGTCCAGTGTTTCCGCAAAGCTGCCGGAGAAATGGTCCATGAACCAGTCCACTTCCTCCATGTGGAGGGCTTTCAGCTTTTCTTCCGTAGCCTTGAAGGCTTCCTTGAATTCGCTGTTTCCGTCGCGGATTTCTTCCATGCATTTCAGGTAGGCGCTCATGGTATCTGCCGCCTTGGCCAGGGGCCAGAGGGGATCCTTTTCCATGTCCACCACGTAGGGCTTGTAGGAAGGCCGGAGACTTTCAGGCAGGGTACAGAGCAGTTTTTCCCGGGCCTGGTCTTCGATTTTCTGGTACTGCTCCCGAAGGTCGCTGGTGAAATATTTCACCGGCGTAGGCATGTCCCCGGTGAAGACTTCGCTGGCATCATGGTAAAGAGCCAGCAGCGCCGCCCTTTCGGGGTCCAAATTCTTATGGAAGATGTCCTTGCCGATCACCGCCAGGGCATGGGCAATCATGACGGTCTGGAGGGTGTGCTCCGCATCGTTTTCGGAAATGGAATTCCGCATAAGGCCCCAGCGGGAAATATATTTCAGCCGGGCCATGAAGGCAAAGAAGGGATAGTTCATTCCATGCGCCCCCATTTTTCTCCGTAGAACCAGAAATGGTGCACAGGGCCGTGTCCGTGGCCTACAGAATCTTCAGCCGCCTTGGCAATGGCCCCTTCCATGTATTTCTTTGCTTCTCCCACAGCCTCCGTGAGAGTAAATCCTTTTGCCAGCCCTGCCGCTATGGCGCTGGACAGGGTGCAGCCGGTGCCATGGGTATTTCCCGTGGAAATCCTCTTCCCTGAAAATACATGAAATTCCTTTCCATCATAGAGAATATCCCTGGCGTCCTCCACGCTGTGTCCCCCTTTCACCAGCACCGCCGAAGGTCCCAGATTCATGAGGGCCAGGGCCGCTTTTTTCATGTCCTCTTCATTTTGGATGGAAAGGCCTGACAGAACCTCCGCCTCCGGTATGTTGGGGGTGATGACTGTGCTTATGGGAATGAGCTTTTCCTTATAAACGGCTATGGCCTCTTCTTCCAGCAGCACGGCGCCGCTGGTGGCCACCATGACGGGATCCACCACCAGAGGCACCTTTTTCCCTTTAAGAAAATCGGCCACCGTCTCCACGATGGGAGCGGAAGAAAGCATGCCGGTCTTCACCGCCTTTGGCGGAATGTCATCAAAAACCGCCTCCAGCTGGGCCTTCACCATATCCACCGGTGTATTCACCACCATGGAGACGCCCTTCGTGTTCTGGGCGGTCAAAGCACAGATACAGCTCATGCCGTAGGTGCCAAGGGCCGCAAAGGTCTTGAGATCCGCCTGGATGCCGGCGCCGCCGGAAGAGTCGGAACCGGCCACTGTCAATACGGGAATCATAGCTTATCCCTCCTTCTTCAGCTGGCGAAGGCCGGAGGTGAAATAGCCGATGAGCTTTCCCTGGTTCCACTTCAGGTCATAGTCAATCACCGCAATGCCTGCCAGGTCAAATTTCACTGCCGCGCTGCAGGTGGTGAGCAGGTAGGACTGGAGGAAAGGATGATGGCTTACCAGTGCAATGGGAGAACCGTCCTGCAGCAGATGATTCCTCACCATCTGCCAGTTCGGCTGGAGAAGCTCCTCTGCCGTATGGATTTCCTCGGCAAAACATTCCTCCGCCAGGATACCTGCCGTCTGCCTTGTTCTCACATAGGGAGAGGTAAAAATGCGGATGGGATTTTCCTTAAGAAATCTGGCCAGAATGCGGGACGAACGGCGGGCCTGCCGCATGCCCTTAGGCGTAAGGCTCCTTTCCCTGTTTTCCATATCCTCCGTCTGGGGAACCGCTTCCCCGTGACGCATCAAAATAATATACATAAGTCTCCCTCCATTCCTTATTCCTTACTCTCCGAATCCCTGCCCACAGAGTAGGCATCCTTTTCCTTGCCGCTTCTTGCGTACTTCACAGACAGATTCTTACCCACCGTGGTGTAGGTCTGCTCCACAGGAGAACCGTTGGCCAGCACCTTGGAAATCACCACCCGGCCGTCCTTGATATGCACCAGGGCGGTAAGGTCATTTTTCATGCGGGTCTCTGTCTTCTTGCCCGTCTTGTCCTTCAGCTGTACCCGTTCCGACAGCTCCACCACCGACAGCTTCTTCAGCTGCTCCGGCAGCATGTACATACGGTCAGCAGGGAAATTGAAATGCACCAGTCCGTCGGATGCGGAAATCACCCGGGTAATAATATACAGCCCGCCGGGCTTTCTGTCCCAGGCGCCGGTAAGCTCCATCATCCCCTCGCTGTTCTTGTCAAAGGACAGGTAGATTTCCTGCCCCTTCTCCGGCGTCACCGACCCCTTCCAGGGCGCTTCGGTGAGGGGAATGTAAATGGGGAGATAATTTCTTCCATAAAAATCCCCTTTGAAATCAATGGCCGCCGGAACTTCGTACTCCGCCCCATCCAGCATGGTGGACCGGTAATCCCCCCGGATCCAGAACAGGGCTCCCGCCTCAATCACAAAAACCAGCGCCAGCAGGATCAGAGATAATTTTCTGGATATCATCGAGACCCCTCCTCTCCCTGCTCTTCCTTATCCCTATGGACAGGCGTCTTCTTTTTGGACGGAAGATACATGAAATAGCAGATTACCGCCGCCGCAAGACCGATACCCAGGAAGAAAAGCCCCCTCTGGGTAAAGGTGAGGGCCGAATCAATGACACGGATGGCGCCGTCGCCGGCCAAAAGGAACACACCGGCCCAGCTCTGCACCGCCCGGTCTGTGAAAAGCCCCCGGAGAATGACGCCTCCCGCCAGAATGCCTGCATACACAGAAACAATGATGGCAGGCAGGGCACCGGAAGTTTCAAAAATAGACACCACAGCGGAAAGGCCCATCACAAAGGGCGTAAGCCCCGCCAGCACCGAAAGCCACTCCTTTTTCAGCGCGATACGGAAAAGGAGCACACCATCCGCCGCCAGAAACAGGAGGAAAATGAACCACAGGGCATAGCTGCCGGAAATATCCGCCCATACCGCCCCGTAGGAACCTTCCAGCAGTACCGCGAAAACCGCAATGCCGCCGAAGAAGCGGAGCGCATCGGCCCCCAGGCCGTAGGAACGGAAAAGTCCGCCCGCCATCCAGGTCAGCGCCGCCGCCAGGGAGAAGAAAATGGTCTGCCACAGCATATTTCCTGCAGACCAGAAAATGAGGAGCAGGATACCTACCGCCCACACCCAGGAAAAGCACACCACCGCCCGGTCCCGGTGGCTTCGGAGCATGTGGCCCAGAATGCCCAGGGCAAGGAACATGTAAATCCAGGACGCCGCCTCCGGCCATCCCCTCACCGGCGCACTGTAGAAGATGCCGACGGACACGATCATGTAAATAATCCCCATGCCCGCCGACTCCGTCACCACCGTCATGATGAGAAGGAGCAAGGCACAGAGTGCAAGGGCGCTGTACAAATCAGAGGACAGCTTGAAAGAATCCCCCACCATCCAGAAGGCGCCTATCAAACATATCCCGTGGAGAGAAGCCGCCGCCTCCCGCAGAAAGACAGGAAGCCTGTGAACCGGCCCTAAAGCCTTCTTCCGAAGAGGCAGGGCCTCCTCCCCATCCCCCTTTTCTTCCGACAGCGGTTCCTTCTTTTTCTCAAAACCGCCGAAGGCCCCCCGGTCCGCCAGCACTACCACCGCCATCAGCAGAAAAGACACCGCCAGCGGCGCCAGAGCCAGCAGGAACCGCTGATCCTGGTCCAGCCCGCTCCAAAGACTGGCGCAGAGGAAGAAAATCCCTCCGATAATGCATACCGCAGCCAAAATAAACAGCGCCTCCCGGTAAGCCGCACTGTCCTGCCTTTTATACCGGGAAAGGATCTTCTTTCCCGCATCCTCCGAAATCACATCTTCCTTCACCCAGCGAGGAATTTCCTGCTTCAGCCAGCTTCGATTCGACATACTATCACATCCCGATTTAATCTATTTCAACGGCAGCAGAAGCTGCCCATTCATTCCTTTATACTCCTTTCTTTATTCTATACAACCGCCGCGAAAAAAGCTATTACTTCATGAAAAGCCCCGGAAAAGAACTGATGAAATTTGCTTCTGTAAAAATCAGTGCTTTCCCGGGCTTCACCTCGGAGCTGTATAAAATTTGATGCAGCAGATATGAAATAAATGAAATCAGCATAGAGAATCGTGCTTATTTGAAAATACATATTTCCTTAAAGTTTTCCATTATGGAATCCAACCCCAAGCACAAATATAAAAATCGCCAATCCAATATAATAAGCTTTATTTAATATCCACAAACAGCTGATATGCCTCCTGCATTGCTTTGCTTCTTTAGAATTATCCCCATATAGCTTTATCTGTATATCATATTTTTTCCTGGAGCACCACTGAGACCTTCTATTCTGCAGAATAAAAATAGCACAAATAAGGCAGAACATGACTGCTACATTAAAATCATAGTGATTTACACTAATGTATAAAAGCCATGAAAAATATAATAAGCCTGATAAACCGCCTGCATAATAATATAATTTTTGCATTTTCGTTTCGCCTTGCTGCAGGCGATTGCTTATCATAAACAAGACGCTGTCCATAAGCAAAATCAAACTATACTGTATCAATTTTGAACCCCCACGCAACAGGCCTATTCCTGGTGAAACTGCGGATCTTTCTCTGCCTGGACTGCCATCTCCTTATACACCTTTCTCTCCTCTTTATTGAAATTAGAAATTTGTGAAACCACCTTCAGTTCATTCTCTCCATATTTTGATAAAGATTTATCAATTTCCATCCGTTCTGATACCGGCTGGTCCGGATTTTGATAAACTTTGATTTTATAAGGTTCTGCATAAATTACATAAAATCCCGCACTTCCCAAGGAATATAGGACTTTATCCCGGTAAAATATGTCAGATTCAGTTTTAACTCTATATACATGCCTGTCAAGAAGCGTTCCTTTATATTTATTGTCCTCCGGCCTAACATCCAATAATGATATATCCCCATTACTTATTTCTAAAACCCGGACTCTCAATTGATTTCCAAACAAAACCGGCGCATAACGATCCCAAGCTGCCGGCTGGGACATTACATGAATGAACTGTACTGTAAAGAAAAAAATATGATAAAAGCAGAAAATTCCGATTGCAATGCCGATTTTTTTTAGCATAGTCCATCACCATGATTCCACACAGCCATTTTATCAAGATTTGGAATTCCTTAAATAGCTCGCTATTTGCATTATCCCACTCCTTGCATTACATAAAAATTCCAGAATAAAAGCAGGGAACGATTTAATCAGCACCTCCCTAGGTTTTCTCTTTTATCACTTCATCTAACCCTTTAATTTATCTTCTATTATACTCCTTCATCCTTCTGATTGCCCCACTCTGTGATACCTCCTGCTCTTCCTTATGACTATATGCATAGAAACAGCACCGGCGAAGTCCCCTCAGAAATCCTGCAGGCGCCCATCCATGGAGCAGGAGGGAGGGGATGGAGGCAGAAGCTGTTTCTCCTTCAGTGCACTGAAACCAATGGAATAAAAAGCATACATAGGACAGAGGTTTGCAGGATAATGGATGTCTCCCCTGTCACGTATGCATTTCCATGTAAAAAGGCTTCACAGATTTCTGTGAGGCCTTTTTGTGGTGCTGACCTCCCGTGGTTTAGGCTGCATGCCGGCAGTGATGACTCAGCGGCGGGCAGCATACCACCATTTGAAAAATTAGCAAAATGCTGCAGCAGCAAAAAAGGGGCTGTGAAAAAATGTAAATCATTTTTTCACAGCCCATATTTTATA
>ERZ1034920.556-NODE-556-length-28859-cov-5.519407_pt1 | contig 28859 bp, 27 predicted proteins | sample MGYA00520688_ERZ1034920 | MGnify/ENA primary metagenome ERZ1034920 (study PRJEB33766, sample SAMN09781785) | gut metagenome | biome: gut microbiome | host: Homo sapiens | place: Madagascar | study: EMG produced TPA metagenomics assembly of the PRJNA485056 data set...
ATTATCTGCCGCTGCAGAAAACGAAGGAAGATGCGATCATCACCCAGTATCCAAAGGACGATGTGGAATCCATTGGTCTCTTGAAAATGGACTTTCTCGGTCTGCGCACCTTGACGGTGGTGAACAAAACCATCGAATCCATTCGTGCACGTTATGGTGTAGACGTTGATTTTAACACCATTCCAGACGATGATCCGGAAACGTATCAAATGCTGTCGGTGGGTGATTCCATTGGCGTGTTCCAGCTTGAAGGCACCGGCCTCCGTGCTGTGCTCAAGGAGCTGCAGCCGAACAATCTGGAAGACATCATCGCGCTGGTGGCGCTCTATCGCCCTGGTCCGCTCGGAAGCGGCATGGTCGAAGACTTTATCGCCCGCAAGCATGGTGAGCAGGCCATCACCTATCTTGATCCGAAGCTGGAGCCGATCCTCAACACCACCTACGGCGTCATTCTCTACCAGGAGCAAGTCATGCAGATTGCTTCGGCGCTTTCTGGTTTCACCCTCGGCGAAGCGGACATGCTGCGCCGTGCCATGGGGAAGAAAAAGCCGGAGATTATTGCCGGCTATAAAACTCAGTTTATTGAAGGGGCGCAAAAAGGTGGCACCTCTGCCGAAACGGCGCAGAAAATCTTTGAGCTCATCGAATATTTTGCTGGTTACGGCTTCAACAAGAGCCACAGTGCCGCCTATGGTTTGTTGGCGTTCCAGACCGCCTGGCTCAAATGCCATTATCCGAAGGAATTCATGGCAGAAACGTTGAATTCGTTCATCGATCGTCTTGATAAGGTGACGTTCTACATCAATGAGTGCCGCCGCTTGGGCATTCCGGTGCTGCCGCCGGACATCAACGCTAGTGGCGCCAATTTTACGGCAACGGACGAAGGGATACGTTTTGGTATGAGCGCCATCAAAGGCGTGGGCCAGCATCCGGTGGACATGATTTGTGAAGCGCGGGCTGAAGCGCCATTTACATCCTTCCAGGATTTCTGCACCCGTGCAGAAATTGGCGGCACGCTCAACAAGCGTGTCATCGAAGCGCTCATAAAATGCGGGGCTTTTGATTCGTTGGGGCAAGGAACCCGCGGTCTGCTCGCAGTACTCGATGAATGTGTGGCTCAGGCGCAGCAGCTGCAGAAAAGCCGCAACTCCAATCAGATGTCGCTCTTTGATTTTGTGGACGCACCAGCACTTAACGAAGTGACCGTAGAGATTCCCAACAACGAAGAGTTCGATACGAACGAGCGCTTGCGCTATGAAAAAGAGCTGCTCGGTATCTACGTTAGCGGCCATCCGCTGGACAGTGTGGAGGAACAAATCAAGCAGATCGCTGATTGCAGCATCGGCGAAATCAGTGAAAAGCTGGACAACGTCAGCGTCACTCTTTGTGGGATTTTGTCAGGCATTCGTATGCAGACCACAAAAAAAGGCGACCTCATGGCCTATGCATCGCTCAGCGACCGTGAAGGGGACATTGATCTCCTGATTTTTCCACGGACGTTGCCGCAGGTGCGCAGCCAGCTGGAGGAAAACAACATTTGCAAGGTCGTTGGTCGTGTCAGCATTCAGGATGACGAAAAGAAAATCTTCGCCGAATCCATCGAGCCGCTGCGTCTCAACACCGTGGACCCTGCCAAGGCGCCGGTGCGGGTGTTTGTGAAAATCGCCGATTCTTTGTTTTACGATGAGGAAGCTGTGCTGCAGTTTCTGTCCCGGGAACCGCGCGGCGAGGTACCGGTGTTTTTCTATTACATGGCCGATCACCGTGGCATGCTTTTGAACGAGCGCTATTGGGTGAACGATGATCCGGCACTCTGGTCGCGATTGCGCGACAGTTTTGGCGCTGAAAACATCAATGTTAAAATTGTGCAGCAAGGCTGATGCTGCTACAAAAAAACTGCCTGCCGAGCAGGCAGACAGCCGATTTTGCACCAAGTGCAGCGATAAAATTGAAATAAAGAGGAAAAGAAATAAATGAAAATTGCAGTTTACTCAGGAACTTTTGACCCAATCACCAACGGCCATATGTCCATTATCAAACGTGCCATTGGTCTGTTTGATAAGGTTTACATTGCCGTGGCCGAGGAAACCTATAAAAACACTCTTTTTGACGTGGAAGAGCGCGTGGCGCTGGTCAAGAAAAGTGTGGCGGATCTGGAAAATGTTGAGGCGGAAAAATTTACCGGTCTGCTGGTGGACTACGCGCAGTCAAGAGGCGCGGTGGCCATTGTGCGCGGCCTGCGCGTGATCTCTGATTTTGAATACGAAATGCAGATGGCTTCTTTTAACCGCCATTTGAATCCAAATATTGAAACCGTATTTTTCACTGCCGACGGCGAATTTTCTATGGTAAGTTCCAGCATGATTCGCAACATTGCCAGCCTCAACGGCGACATTCGCGATTTTGTGCCAGCGCCGGTCTATGAAGCGCTGCTCAAGAAATATTGATTCAGCGGTGTTTGGCCAGAGGCAGCAATTCTGATAAATGTGAAATCATGTAAGTGGGCTGGGTGGCCAAGAGGCTATCAAGATCCACTGCTGTGAAACGAACGCCCGCGGTATCCACGTGGGCGTTTTTTCCACATAAAATGTCGTTAGGGCTGTCCCCAATCATCAAACAGTCGTCGGCGCTGACGCCCAGCGCGTCTAGAGTGTAGAGCACTGGCGCCGGATCTGGCTTGTGAGCGGTGGTTTTTTCCGGCCCCACAAGAATGTCGATCAGATCACTGATGCCGATGTGGGCCATCTGGGTGCGGGCATTTTCTTCTTTCTTCGATGTTACAATGGCGTTGATGCAGCCGGCATCGTGCAGCGCCTGCAAGGTGTCACGAGCGCCTTCGATTTCTTTCAGCAGACTCAGGCCAATGGCATCGGAATGTTTGCGGTACACGCGCAGCAATTCGTCGGCATGCTCAGGGTCGAGATCCACCAGTGCCTGCGCCAGCGGAATGCCGAAGGTGGCTGTGATGGTTTTTTCTGGCAGCTCAATGCCGCGTACTTCCCGGAAAGCCTGCTGGAAGCAATGGATGACATGGTGGTTGCTGTCGAGCAGTGTGCCGTCAAAATCAAATAAAAAAGTGGTATATTGTTTCATGTTTTACCTCCGAGATGAATAGGGGTGAGTATATGACGCATTTAAGCGATGGGCCGGGCTCCGTCAAAGGCATCGGTCCGAAAAAACAGCGTTTACTGGAAGGCATGGGCATTCATACGCTGCGAGACGTCCTGCAGCTGTATCCGTTTCGTTACGACGATTGGAGTCAGCTGCTGCCAGTCAGCGAATGGCGCGGCCGAGATACGGCGGTCTTTGTTGGGCGTGTGACCCATGTGGATGTATCGAACACCAGCCGCCGAAATGTGAAAGTGGTGAAGGCCGTGCTCGAAGGCCGCCAGGGTGAAATTGTCGCCACCTGGTTTGGCCGATATCAGATGGAAAAATACTTATATCCCAATGTGCGCATTCTGGTTTATGGACGCGTCAATAGCAATTACAGCATGGAACTTTCTGTGCAAGAGCATCAGTTCATAAAAAATGAGGCACAGTTGCAGAAATTGTTGACCGTGCATCCTGTGTATAGTTTAACAGAAGGCATCGGTAAAGTCGATATGCTTCATCTCAGCGACGCCGCTTTGAAGGCGCTGCCCGAGCTTGCCGAACCACTGACAGCGGAGCAAGCCGAACGACACGGCGTTTTAACTTACCGTGAGGCTGTTCGCATGATTCACCGCCCAGCCAGCATGGCAGAGGCTGAACGCGCCTTTCATGATCTTGTTGTGTATGAATTTCTTGCACTCACGCTTTGGGGCGCGCTCTCTCGCAATCGTTCGCAACAGGGGATTGCGCATACGGAACCGCCGCTTTTGGCGGACGCCTTTGTGGCTGCTTTGCCGTATGAATTGACCGGCGCTCAGCAGCGCGCCATTGCAGCCATCGTTCACGACATGCAGTCGGCTCAGCAAATGCACCGCCTGCTTCAAGGGGATGTCGGCAGCGGCAAAACCAATGTTGCCTTTTACGCCATGCTCGTTGCCGTCTCTAATGGTCATCAGGCTGCGCTCATGGCGCCAACGGAAGTGCTGGCGCGGCAGCATTATGCTGGAGCCATGGCTGCTTTTGCGCCGTTGGGTGTGAATGTGGCATTGCTCACTGGCCAGATGAAGAAGCGCGAGAAAGAAGAAATCCTTGCTGGTCTCGCCGATGGCAGCATTCACTGCGTTGTCGGTACGCACGCGCTCATTGAAGATCCGGTGCAGTTCCAAAGCCTCAGCGTTGTTGTCATCGACGAACAGCATCGCTTTGGTGTGCGTCAGCGTGAAGCTCTCGAACGCAAGGGCTGCCATCCCGATCTGCTCATTACCACCGCCACGCCGATTCCGCGTTCTCTGGCGCTCACTGTTTATGGCGATCTGGCGCTCACTGTCATCGATGAAATGCCAAAGAATCGCCAGAAAGTCCAGACCATGTGGATCAATTCGCCGCGCTTGGCGGCTATGTATGGCTTCATCAAAGAAGAACTTGGGCGAGGACGCCAGGCCTTTATCGTTTGCCCGCTCGTTGAAGAATCGGAAAAGATCGATCTGGAAAATGCCATGTCTCTTGCCGAACAGCTGCAAAGCGATGTTTTTCGTCAATGGACCGTTGGCTTGCTTCACGGCCGCATGCGACCCGATGAAAAAGAGGCCATCATGCAGCAGTTCCGCGACCAGCTCATCGACGTTCTCGTATCCACGACCGTTATCGAAGTCGGCGTGGATATTCCAAACGCCACCATCATGGTCATTATGAACGCGGAACGGTTCGGCCTAGCCCAGCTGCACCAGCTGCGCGGACGCGTTGGCCGCGGCAGCGAAAAAAGTTACTGCATCCTTGTCAGCGACGCCCGCTCCGAGGAGAGCCAGGCCCGTCTCAAGCTCATGGCTACCACGTCCAGTGGTTTTGAAATCGCCGAAGAGGACTTGCGCCAGCGCGGACCCGGCGAGCTGCTCGGCCTGCGCCAACATGGACAGGGTTTGTTCCGTCTCGCTCGTCCGGGCTTTCACCAGGAAGAACTGGCCTTCGCTGAAACCATTGCCCGAGATTGTGCTGGCGAACCGCTCACCGACGGCGCGCGGGAAATGATCCAGGACATTGAACGTAAAATTGTACCATAAAGGAGACTACTTATGAGAATCATCGCAGGAGAGCGCCGAGGCGCCAAGCTTGAAGCTGTTCCCGGGCTCAACACTCGACCAACCGCCGATCGTGTCAAAGAAGGCTTGTTTAACATTCTGCAAATGGACATCGACAGCGATACGGTTGTTCTTGATGCCTTTGCTGGTACTGGCGCCCTTGGTTTAGAAGCGCTCAGCCGTGGCGCCCGTCAGGCTGTTTTCATCGAGAACGATCCTCAGGCTCTTGCCGTGCTTCGTCGCAACATTGCCAAATGCCGCTACGAAGACCGCGTCCGCGTCATCAGCGGCGACGCTCTTAGCACTTTGCCGCAGCTGTCCGGCACAGCCTTTGACCTGATCCTTCTTGACCCACCCTATCAAAAAAATTTATATTCACCGGTTCTTTTTTCCGTCATAAAGTACCATTTGCTGGACGAGTATGGTATACTAGTATCGGAACACTCAAAAACTGTCCCTTTTTCCTGGCAGGAAGAGGGTCTGAACTTGTATAAAACGAGATCCTATGGAGAAACGGTCCTGAACTTTTTTCGGGCTCAATGACACCAGCTGGAGGTAAACGACATGGAAATATTGGATTTAATCGACAAACTTGCCTACATGGCAGAAAATGCGAAACAACCGCTGCTCAATAAAGATCAGATCATCCTTGATGAAAACGAAGTCTACGAACTCATCGATGCGCTTCGCAACAGCATTCCTACCGCCATCCAGGATGCGCAGTGGATCAAAAAAGACGAAGAACGCATCATCGCTGCTGCTCAGGAAGAACACGACAAAATTATTCAGGCAGCCAAAGACCATGCTGCGCTGCTCGTCAGCGAAGACGAAGTGGTACGTCGTGCTAACGCTGAAGCAGAAAACATTCTTGCTCATGCTGATGCACAGGCTCATGAAATCATCGAAGGAGCATTCATCTATGCTCACGACTTGATGGACAAACTGGAAAACCAGCTTACTGTTTATTATGAAGTCGTACAAGAAGGTCGTGCTGATATTCAGAAGTCTCTTGAATCCATGCAGCAAAATAAGCCAGCGGCTTCTGATCTCGACGTTCACACCGAAGAATAAGAGCGTGTCCATGCGCCGTTCTCCGGGGACTTGAATAGAATCTACACGCTTCCGCATTGCGGAGGCGTTTTTTTGTGGAGCGGCATGTCTTCAATAAAAAAACACATCCCACGACGGGATGTGTTTTTTATTCGGGCTTAGCAGTAGCAGCTGGCAGCTGTTTTTTCTTTGAGGATGCTCATTTCCTTGAGGATGAGAATCAGCGCCAGTATAAAGGCAAGGCCATCGGCTACAGGACCAGCCCAAAGCACACCTAGAACGCCCATGCTGTGGCAGAGCAGCATCACTGCCGGAATGAGAAAGAGAATCTGGCGGCTGAGGGAGACCAGGCCGGAACGCACAGGTTTGCCGATGGATTGGAAGAAGATGGCGCTTACGGTTTGGAAGCCGTTGAAGAAGCACAGCAGAGGGAAGATGCGGAAAGACAGCACGGAAAACTCCGTGTAAAGCTGGCCCTGATCGCCGAACAGAGCGGTCAATTGTTCCGGGAACAGTTGGAAAGTGAGGAAGAAGAGCACGGCGACAATGGTGGCGGATTTTGCGGCGAGGGTGAAGGTTTTTTTCACACGGCCGTAGTCGCCGCTGCCGTAGTTATAGCCGACGATGGGCTGGGCACCGGTGGCGATGCCTGTGACAATGGAGGTGAGAATGGTATTGAATTTCATCACGATGCCAAAGGCCGCCAGCGGGATGTCGGCGCCGTAGACAGACTGGGTGCCGCAGTGGACCAGGTAATAGTTGATGACGGTCATGATGACAGCCACAGCGATTTGTGAGACAAAACTGGACACACCCAGCCCGGCTATGGTTTTGAGCAAGGAGAATTGTGGTTTCATGGCGGCAAGACGGATGGTTACCGTTTTAAAGCGCGGCAGATACCAGATGCTGATGGCGAAGTTGAGCAGCTGGCCGATCACAGTGGCGATGGCGGCGCCTTCCATGCCCCAGCCAAAGCCAAGCACAAAGAGAGCGTCCAAAGCAACGTTGGCAAGACAGCCGACCGTCATGGCAATCATGGTTAGCTGCGGGGTGCCATCGGCACGGATGAGCGAGCACAGGCCGCAGCCAACAATAACGAAGGGAAAGCCAAGGATGACGATGCGGCCATAGGCGAGGGCGTATTTCAGGTTGTCCGGTGTGGCGCCAAAAAGTCCCGTGAGCGGTTCAAGAAAGAGGGCGCAGATGATGAAAAAGAGAAACGCTACAATGATCAGCCAGGAAAGAGTGTTGTTGACGCCGTTTTCGGCAGCTTTGCGATCGCCGCGGCCAAGATGCAGGCTGAGAAAGGCGGCGCCGCCATCGCCGATGAGCAACGCAAACGCCATCATGACCATATTGAGTGGGAAGATGACGTTAGTGGCACTATTGCCCAGGGTGCCGACGCCCCAGCCGATGAAGATTTGATCGACGATGTTGTAAAGGGCGTTGACCACCAATGCTACAACACTTGGAATGGCGTATTTCAACATGAGTTTGCCCAGCGGTGCGCTGGCGAGAAGATTATTTTCGTTGTTTTCTATTGTCATGAATCGTATGACCTCCTATGTGATAAAGGAAGGCTTCTTGACGAAGGGTTCCTAATGAGATAGGATAAACCATATGATAATCATAGAGTCAATGAATTTTTGAGAAAGGAGAAAATAATGGAGCGGTATCTATCCATCGGTGAGATGGCCAAAGCACGTGGGGTAAATGTGCAGTCGCTGCGATATTATGAAAAGCTGGGGATTTTGGTGCCAGAATACGTGAATCTGCAGAGTGGTTATCGCTATTATGCACCAGAGCAGATTATGATTTTGGACACGATCATTCTCTGTGTGGATTTAGGCATTCCGTTGAAACGGCTGAAGGATTATGTAGACGATGCAGGGCAGCTGGAATTTGAACGTTTACTGGAAGATGGACGGCAGCAGGCGCAGGAAAAGATGAGAAAAATAGAGACGAGCCTGCACACCATTGATCGAACGCTGCAGCATGTTCATGCGCAGAAAGATTATCTGGGACGGCAGGGGCATTATTCCCGATTTATTTTTGCACGCACGGTGCTAACGCTGCCTTGCCTGCAAACACCAAGCGGTGAAGTTTACGAGAAAACCCTTAGTAGTTTGTTTGATCTTGCTTACGAAAAGGGACTGAAAGCATCTTTTCCGCACGGCATCATATCGCATTACGAGGATGGGCGCTTTTGTGAGGCACGCATGTTTTTGGAGGTGCAGCCGGAAGACTCGGAATGGGTGGAGTGTTTACCAGCTGGCAAGTATCATTGTTACCAGGAGAAGCGGGAAATTCACACCAATCCAGCTCGGGTATTTGCTGAAAACTTGAAGCAGCAGGGTGATGCAGAGATCATCGTTTCCAGTATGTCACCAAGCTCCTACAAATACGATGAAGTGGTGTTGGAATTTCAGCTGTTGCAGACGATGCAGGCATCCGCGCAAGAAAAATAAAAAAGATTGACCTTGCGGTCAATCTTAGAAGGGCTTTGGTTGTATAGCCGGTCTTCAACAAGAGGGCCGGTTTTTGTGTGGAATCACTGGCGTCCAGCGGCTTCATCGATCTCCATACGGATGAACATGAGTGAAAAACTGATGAAAAGCAGCAGGCAGGAAATCCAAATGGTGTGCATAGCGAGCTTTGGCAGAAGAAGGGCACCGAGCACAGCACCGAGGGTGAAAAAGAGGATGATGCCCCAGTAGTAGGCGGCTTTGTGCAGAGTATCGGTGTTGCGGTTCTGGCGATATTTCACCAACGCCTCCATGCCGCTGCGGATGTTGCCAATGCACATGGTGCTGGCAAAGGAACAGCCGTGAACTTTGCGGAAGGTCTGCACCTGCATGGCGCAGGCGAAGGAAACCATGGCGTTGGCGAGCAGATTTAGGGATTCTGGAAGAATTCCTACAATGAGAAGGATGAATATTTCTAGAATCAATACCATCTGACGCCAATGCAACCACTGTGCCTGCTGAAAAGATTCGCGGATCATTTCGGCGACGGCCACGCCAAGGGCGAAAAACAGCAATGGAATCAAATAATGCAGTGATGCCGTCCAATGATGTTCATAGAGTGTCTGACCCAGCAGCACAAGATTGCCGGTCTGCGCATTGGCAAACACCTGCCCTCGGGAGATGTAGGTGTAAGCATCCTGCAGCCCGCCTGACAGCGACAGAAAACCAGCAGTAATAAACGACTCAGACATTTGGCCGGTCTGGCCTTGAAGAAATTGTTTCAAATGGAATTCCATATTGACGATACCTTCTTTGATCAAAATCATCGTGTCGCTGTCTGATCAGGCGACACTGGTTATACAGTATAGCAGAGAGCGGAAGAAATTTCCATGTAAGAATGCAAAACGTTTCCGCAATTGTGGAAACGTTTTTGTGTTTAAAGAGGTTTTGTAAAGAAAGATGGATAATTATGTGCACAAATTTTCTGCAAGAGATGATATAATTCATTATATAGAAATGACTCTGTATTTTTGTTAAAGTTGGCTGAATGATAGAAAGGAACAGGACAGTGGAACCATTCATTCGTTTTAAAGACGTGAAGAAAATCTATCGTGTCGGTTCAGTGGATATTGAAGCGCTGCATGATGTGAGTTTTGAAGTGGAAAAAGGCGAAATCTGCATCATTGTTGGGGCGTCTGGTGCTGGGAAGACGACGCTGCTGAATATCCTTGGCGGCATGGATGCGCTGACGAGCGGTGAGGTGTGGCTGGATGGCAAGAATATTGCTGGATATTCGGACAAGCAGCTGACAACGTATCGCCGTTACGATATTGGCTTTGTGTTCCAGTTTTACAATCTGATACCAAATCTGACGGCGCTGGAAAATGTGGAGCTGGCCACGCAGATTGGTTTGGATCCTGCTGATCCGGCGACGGTGCTGGAAGAGGTTGGGCTTGGCGAGCGTAAGAATAATTTCCCGGCGCAACTGTCTGGTGGGGAGCAGCAGCGTGTGGCAATCGCCCGTGCTTTGGCGAAAAATCCGAAGCTGTTGTTGTGCGACGAACCGACAGGAGCATTGGATTACAACACAGGCAAATTGATTCTGAAGCTGTTGCAGGACACCTGCCGTAAAAACAATATGACCGTTGTCATCGTTACTCATAACCTGGCTTTGTGTCCGATGGCGGATCGCGTGGTCCATGTAAAGAGCGGTCAGATTCAGAAAGTGGAGCTGAACGAACATCCTATGTCCATCGATGACATCGAATGGTGAGGTGAGCGCAATGACGAAAAGCTTACTAAAGTCGTCTCTGCGCGAGATCAAGTCAAGCTTTGGACGCTACATCGCTATTTTGGGCATTGTGGCGTTGGGGGTTGGCTTTTTCTCAGGGCTGATGGTCAGCGAAGAGGCGATGTTGAAAACAGGCGACACGTATCTAAATGAGCAGAATTTCTACGATTTTCGGCTAATGTCGACGTTGGGCTTTGACGACGACGACGTGACGGCGCTGCGCGATGCGTCAGGTGTGACGGCGGCGGATGGAGCCTATCAGGTGGATGCACTGGTGAATGATGGCGGCGATGAAGAAAAAGTTGGCCGTTTTCATTCCATTACAGCGGACGTTAATAAATTGGCTCTGAAGGAAGGTCGCCTGCCAGAAAATGATAACGAGTGTGTCGTGGATTCGTCGTTTTATGCTGGCAGCAGCATTGGGGACACTGTGACGGTTGTGGACAATAATGAGAAGGATACATTGGATGGGCTGTCACAGCATGAGATGAAAATTGTCGGCGTGGTGGAATCGCCTCTGTACATGCGTGTTGGCCGTTACAGCAGTGAGATTGGCTCTGGCGAAGTCGAAGCCATTTACTATGTGCCAGAAAGCGTGTTCACGTCCGAATACTACACCGAAATGTATGTAAGCGTGAATACAGAAGGTGAAATCTACAGCGACGCATACGATGCGTCCATCGATGATGCGGAGCCAACCATCACCAAGGCGGCGGAAGACAGCGTTGATGGTCGTTATCAGGAGATTGTTAATGAGATTAATGATGGCCGAAAGCAAGCACAAGATGGTCTTGATCAAGCCAATACAGCATTAGAGACGGCGAAGAAGGCAGGAGCAGGCGAGGAAACCATTGCAAAGATCCAAGCTCAAGCCGATGAAGCGCAGAAAACTCTGGATGAGTTGACCGTGCCGGAAGAACCGGAGCTGTATGTGCTGACCCGCGACGAAGATGTGGGCTTCCAGTTCTTCAAGAGCGATTCCTCCATCGTTAGTTCGATCGCTAAAGTGTTCCCGATCTTCTTCTTCCTGGTGGCTGCTCTCGTTTGTGTCACAACGATGACGCGTATGATGAATGAGCAGCGCACGCAGATTGGTGTGCTCAAGTCGATGGGTTATGGCAATCGCAGTGTGATCATGAAATACATGATGTATTCCGGCAGCTCGGGGATTCTCGGTTGTTTGATTGGTTACTTCCTAGGTACTTGGGGCTTCCCAACCATTATCTGGAGTGCTTATCGCTATTACTACGCTTTGCCGGATCAGGTCATGTATGTGTTTAATGTGCCGCTCTTGCTGATCTCGTTGGCGGTGACCTTGCTCTGCACCATCGGCGTCACCTGGCTGTGTGGCTACAGTGCGTTGACGCAGACGGCGGCAAACCTGATTCGTCCAAAGGCGCCAAAGGCTGGCAAGCGTAATCCATTTGAACGTGTGACACCGATCTGGAAGCGCCTGTCTTTCCTGCAGAAAATCACGGTGCGCAATCTTTTCCGTTATAAGGCGCGGTTCTTTATGATGATTCTTGGCATTGGCGGCTGTACGGCGCTGATTGTGACGGCGCTGGCTTTGCAGGACAACTTTATGGGAGTGTCCGATCAGCAGTTCAACGAAATCGATCTTTACGACGCCACGGCATCGTTTAACGAAAGCCTTAGCGAAGAAGAAATGGCGGCCTTTTTGGATACAAACGGCGAACGTATCGCCGGTGCGTTGTTCAGCTGCACCGGTAATATGGATATCTCCGCGAACGGTACCACCCACAGTGTGTCCATGAATGCACCGATCGATAATGGTCAGCTGGAAGACTTCTTCAGCTGGCACGCCGATGATACCACTTATGGCTTGCCTGAAAATGGCGAGATTTTACTCGACCGTGGGCTGGCGGATCGACTTGGGGTAACGGCTGGCGATGAAGTGACGGTGCGTGACAGCGACATGCACGAAGCAGTGCTGACGGTTAGCGGTGTTTACGACAACTACATTTCCAACAATGCCTACATTTCACGAGAAACGCTGGCCGATGATTTTGGCAAAACCGATGTCAACAGTGCGTACATTAATTTCCAGGGCGATGGCGATGCGCATGAGATGGCGGCGCAATTGATGAGCGAAGACAGCAACATCACCAATGTGTCTATTTCTCAAGACTCGATGGACATGTTCACCGACATGCTCGACAGCCTCAATGTTATTGTCCTTGTGGTCATTCTTTGCGCTGGTGCGCTGGCGTTCATCGTTCTCTACAATCTGACGAATATCAACATCAGTGAGCGTATTCGTGAGATTGCGACGTTGAAAGTGTTGGGTTTCTATTCTAAAGAGGCCAACGCTTATGTTTTCCGTGAGAATAACGCCCTGACTCTGATTGGTGCGTTGGTAGGGCTGGTCATTGGCAAATTCTTCCATGCGTTTGTCATGGGGCAGATTGTTGTCGATGGGCTCACGTTTGATGCGTATGTCAGCCCACAGAATTATGGCCTGGCGTTGGTGTTGACCATTATCTTTGCTCTGATCACGCAGTTTATCATGCGTCGAAAGATCGCAAAAATTCATATGGCGGAATCGCTGAAATCGGTTGAATAATACCTGTCCCCATTCGCCTGCGCGGATGGGGCGTTTTTGTTATAATGAAGCCAACGATATTATGTATGAGAAGGAGGTTGTGCTATGGAGGCGATCCATGAACTTTACGACGCATTGTGCAGCTGTGAATATGTGTTGGTGGGAGCAGGCGCAGGCTTGTCGGCGGCAGCTGGCATTAGTTTTGCCAATGAGGAGGTTTTTCGACGCGATTATCCGGCGCTTTGGGCGCAAGGTGTGCACAGCGACTATCAGACCTTCAGCTATAAGGGGTGGCTGCCGGGCCAGCGCTGGGGGTATCTGGCTCGGCACATCAAGGAGGTACTCTTGGACACACCGGCACTGCCGCTTTACAGTGATTTGAAAGATCTTTTAGAGGGCCTGAATTATTTTGTCATCACGTCCAACGTAGACCATCAATTTTTCAAGGCGAACTTTCCTGAAGAGCGTGTCTTTGAAGCTCAGGGGCACTACGGGCTGATGGTGTGCAGCGCTGGCTGCGCAGGCGACGAGTGGGACATTGCACCGCTGATCGAGCGCACGCTGCCGCATATCGCTGACGATCTTACTGTTGCCGAAGAGTGGCTGCCGCGTTGTCCGCACTGCGGTGCGTTGCTGCGCCCGGCCTTTCGCGACACCTGCGCTCACGCTGAGGGCGACCGACGCTACCACGATTTTCTCGCTGCCAGCGAGGACGCCAGCATTGCCATCGTCGAGTTCGGTGTGGGATTCAACAGCGCTGGCGTCATCCGCGTGCCGTTTGAGCGCATCACTGGCGAGCGTGATAAGGCGCGATTCTTCCGCGTGACGGTGGACTATGTTGACAGTGACATCGAGATCGCCTATCCGGAGATTCCCAAGCCCATCGCCGACAAATCGCGTTCCATCAATCGCGATGCCGCTGAGGTGATTCGTGAACTGCTGGCGATGAAACGGCAGTAAAAATAATCGTGCCAAGTTCTTTGCGGACTTGGCGATTTTTTTGCAATATTTTTGCATTTTGCAGGGGATTGGATTGACAGACGCCGCCTTTCATGATAAGTTTTAGTATAGATTGATACAGTTTGCACCGAAAATGGTGCTGTTATAGAATAGAGAGGTGTGCGCAATGGTAACAGAACGCATTGAAAAAATCAGACAACACTACGTAAACGCGAAACCGTCGATTTCCACGGAGCGCGCCTGGCTGTGGACCGAGTCTCATAAGCGGACAGAGGGGCTGCCGGTGTGCATCCAGCGGGCGCAGGCATTTTATGACTGCTGCGACCAACTGACGGTGCATATTTTTGAGGGAGAACTCATCGTTGGTGCCATCGGCGAGCATCGCAAATGCGGCATTCTGACACCGGAATTTTCCTGGCTTTGGGTGGACAAGGAAATGGACACCTTCTCCGACCGTCCGCAGGACCCCTACGAAATGACCGATGAGCAGCGCGCCTTCATGCGCGAAAAAGTTTTTCCATATTGGAAGAACAAGTCCCTCGAAGAAGCCTTCCTCAAGCGCGTGCCCGCCGACACCAAAAAAATTGGCGTCGACACTGGTATTCTTGACAACGATTCGAAATGGCGCCAGGCTGTTGGTGAAATCACGCCAGACTACCAGGATGTGCTCTTTAAGAAGGGTTTTGGCGGCCTTATCCGCGAAGCTGAGGAGCACATTGCTCAGCTCGACATGACCGACCCAGAAGACGAAGACAAGCGTGATTTCTATGAATCCACGCTGCTGACCTCTCACGGCATCATCCGTTATGCCAACCGTTACGCTGACGCTGCCGAGGCCATGGCCGAGCAGGAGAGCGACCCAGCGCGCGCCGCAGAGCTGCGTCTCATCGCCCAGAACTGCCGCCGTGTGCCAGAGCATCCACCGCAATCCTTCTATGAAGCGCTGCAGTTTATTTGGTTCGTGCAGATCGGCGGCATTCTCTCGGAAAATCCGCTGTCCCTGAATCCTGGCCGCTTCGACCAGTACATGGACCCCTACTACGAAGCCGATCTTGCCAAAGGCGTCATCACGCCGGAAGCCGCCCAGGAATTGATCGATGCTCTCTGGCTCAAATATTCTGAATGGGTCTGGACCATTTCCTCCAACACCGCTGACTACTTTGCCGGTTACAACCAGTTCCAGAACCTTACCGTTGGTGGCAAAAAACGCGACGGCTCTGACGGCACCAACCCAATCACCTACATGGCGCTCAAAGCCACCGAAGAAGTCAAGAGTCACCAGCCTGGGTTATCCGTGCGCGTGCAGGCCGATTGTCCGAAGGAATTTCTCGATGCCGTCTGTCACCTGGTCAGCAAGGGTACCGGCTTCCCAGCGATCCACAGCGACGCCGTGGGCTACCAGATGCTTTTGAACGCCGGCTATGAACCGGACGACGCCCGCGACTGGAACAACTGCGGCTGCGTCGTGCCGCACTTCCGCAAAACCGGCGAATGGACCGCCGCCGTCAACATGAACTTCGGTTCGGCGCTGGAATACGCCCTCAATCAGGGCAAATCCCTTATGACTGGCGAGCAGATGGGGCTGGACGAAAAGCCAGCAGCAGAAATGACCAGCTATGAAGAAGTGAAAGACGCTTTCTACAAGCAGTTCGACAATCTCTGCCGCCACTCCATCATTCTGACCATCGAAGCTCAGCGCCTGCATAAGGAAATGGTGCCGCGTCCATTCCTGTCCTCCTGCATTGAGCACTGCATGGAAAGCGGCAAGGATCTTTCTCAGGGCGGCGCCAAGTACAACGTTGGTCCGGTCATCACTGGCATTGGTCTGGCTGTCGTCGCCAATTCCCTGGCGGCCGTGAAGAAGCTCGTTTTTGAAGACAAAGTCTGCGACATGGCCACCCTCGCCAAAGCTCTGCAGGCCAACTGGGAAGGCTACGACGAGCTCCGCGCTCAGGCGCAGGCCTGCCCAAAATACGGCAACGACGACCGCTATGTCGACGACATCGCCATCGAAATCGCCAACCATTACTACCACGAAATCCATCAATATAAAGACATCTTCGGTTCCCCGTTCAACACCGCCTTCATGGGCATCTCCAACTACATCCCAATGGGCCGCGTCCTCGGCGCAACGCCGTGTGGCCGCAAGAACGGCGAACCATCCAGCGAAGGCGTGTCCCCATTTGTCGGCACCGACACGTCCACACCGCTGGCTGCCATGCGCTCCGCCGCTAAACTTAATCAGGAAATCCATTCTGGCGGCACGCTGCTGAACCTGCGCCTTGACCACAATCTCGTTGCCACCAAGCGCGGCCAGTCCAATCTTGGCGCCATGATTCAGACGCTGTTCTCGCTGGGCGCCTTCCATGTCCAGTTCAACTGCATTTCTTCCGATGTGCTGCGTGACGCGCAGGCTCATCCGGAAAATTACAAAGACCTGCTCGTGCGTGTGGCCGGGTATTCGACCCAATTCGTCAACCTGTCCAAATCCATGCAGGACGCCATCATTGCACGCACCGAGCACGCAGCATTCTAAGTTCAACAACAGCAAAGGAGGAGGCGGGAGCCGAAGGGTTCCCGCCGTTTTACTATGGGCGGATACATCATGCAACTGCAACATTTCTCGGTCAACGATGGCGAAGGCATTCGCACCATTGTTTTCATGGCGGGGTGCCCGCTGCGCTGTGCCTGGTGCGCCAATCCCGAAGGCCAAACCCAGCGCAACGCCCTCACCCACTGGGCCGACACCGACGACATCCTCGCGGAGCTGCGTCACCAGGCGATTTTCTTTCGTCACTCCGGCGGTGGGGTGACCTTTTCCGGTGGTGAAGCTACGGCTCAGCCGGACTTTCTGAAAGAGATGGTCGATGCCCTTTATGATGAAGGCTTTTCCTTGGCCATTGAAACCTGCGGTTATTTTGACTACGAGCGCCTGGCGCCGACTTTGCGTAAGATGGACACCATCTTCATTGACATCAAACATCCCGACGCCGACGCCCACCGCTGTTTCACTGGCGTGGACAATGTCCGCATTCTCGATAACATCGTGCGCGCCGACCGCGACGGCCTGCCACTGGTGGTGCGCATTCCAACCATCCTTGGCGTCAACGCCGATGACGAAACAATGAAGCAGGTCTTCGATTTCTTCGTGAAAAACGATCTGCACGCCAAGCTGGAATTTCTGCCCTACCATCGTTATGGTGAGTCTAAGTACGAACAGCTCGGCCTCGCCCTGCCGGACGCCGCCTTTGCCACGCCAAGCCAGGAACAGCTCGACCACTGGCAGGCCATGGCCGAAGCCTGTGGCATCGAGGTGGTCAGCTATAAGTGACGCGATAGAAAAAAGCGCCGCTGCATCCACAATGGATGCAGCGGCGTGTACTTGTATTGTAATGTGGTTTGCGTTACAATTATGGAAAGATGACAAAGGAGTGATTGACCATGGAAAAAACAGCTACTTTGAATCTGCGTGTCAGTCCGCAAGTAAAGGCAGATGCGGAAAAAGTGTTATCGCGTTTGGGTATCCCTATGTCGACGGCTATAAACATGTATCTTAACCAGATTGCTCTTACTGGGGGCATTCCCTTTCCTGTAATGATACCGACGGCGCCGCCAACGGTCAATGCCGATCTTATGGATGATGTCACGCTGAACGATAAGCTCATGCGCGGCATCAATGATGTTAAAGCCGGGCGGGTGCATGATGCAGCAGAAGTATTGGCGTATGGCAGAGGAAAACGTTGATGGAGGTCTATAAGGTAAAGCTTACTCAAGAAGCCGAGGACGATCTTAATGCCATTTATGATTACATTTGTGAAACGTTGCAAGCGCCTCAGGCTGCACGGCGTCAATATCATCGACTAGCAGAAGAAATATTAAGCTTGGATTTTTTCCCAGAACGTTACGCTGTGATTGAAGCCGAACCATGGCATTCTATGGGATTGCGGCAGATGCCGGTTGATCGGTATTCCGTATTTTACTTCCTTTGCAAGGACTGCGTATTCGTCACAAACATTCTCTATAGTGCTTCAAATTTGATGGAGAGGCTTAAACGTCATTCATAAACGATTAAAACAAAACACACGCCGCTTGATCTGTGATGGCTCAGGCGGCGTGTGTTTGCGTTTAGCGGCAGAAAGACAGAGGCTGTCGAGTATGCGCCCGGTCTTGGACAAAGCAGGCGGGGTGATTGTCACCATGGCACGTCATGCTGCACAGCAGCAAGCATTTGTCAAATCCCGGCGCGTATAAAAAACAGCAGGACGTTGGTCCTGCTGTTGGCGGTCAATGACCGCGATGCTTTTCTTTGCGTTTGGCGCGTTTTGCGGCATAACGCGCGGCTGCTTTTTCCTCACGAGCAGCGCGTGCCTGTGTGCGTTGGGCCGTTTTTCCAACCTCACGCTGCTGCGCCAGCGCTTGCTGTGCCTTCGTGCCCACTCCCTGCGCCGCGGCAGCCTGGCGCGCGGCTCGCTGTCGCCGCTTGGGATTGCGGTAGTGTATAGGCTGTTCCGCCGTTCCCGCTGCCCCGAAGGACAGCCTGCGAAACTGATTCAGCACCAGCTGCAGCACTTCTACATCCCGTGGTTCAGCGCCGAATGTCACCTTGCACACCGACAGAGTTTCGCCATCCACACGTTCAAACACGCCGATCCAAAATGGATCGTCAAAGAACACCGTCAATGTCAGCGATGTTATCTCCATCCTGGTCCCTCCTTTATAAAAAGATGGACAAAGAAGGGACAACCCGGAGGGGCAGGTTACTGACCTCGCCAGCAGCGAGACGGCCGGGCTACCTTCCGGCTCTGGCGCGCCCGCAGGCGCACGGTGCGTTTTTATCTTTGCCGCAGCCTTTGGCTGCGCTTTCATCATACGCCTGTTGGCCGCCTTCGTCAAGCAATGGGTTCAGCGTACAAAATTGGTCACAGCGCCGCGTTCCGTGTCGGGCAGTGGCACACCGGCCTCTTTGCCGGCAGCAAAACAGCGCATCATCCACACCATATGCCGTGCCAGGTTGCGCAGCGTCTGCATGCCTTCCGCATCGGCGGCAGCATCCTCGGCCACGCGCCCATGGCTCAGGCTCCAATATGTTGAGCCAGCAACAGGCATTTCAGAAATGCCGAAATACTTGTTCAGTGCGTCTAAGCTGGCTGTTGTACCGGCGCGACGGGCTACTGCCACAGAGGCGCCCGGCTTGCAGCGGAACACATCCTTGCCAGCGCTGTAAAAGGCGCGGTCCAGGAAGGAGAAAATACGGCCGCTTGGATGGGCGTAGTACACTGGTGTGGCAAACACAAAACCATCCGCCGCGCGCGCCTTCTCCACAAAAGCATTCACACCGTCCTCATCTCCCAGCACACAGCGCCCAGTTTTGGCACAGGCGCCGCACTGCAGACAGTCGGCCAGCGGCTTGGTGCCAGTTTGGATGATTTCTGATTCCACCCCTTCAGCATCAAAAATTTTTACCATTTCATTCAATGCTTGCATTGTTGTGCCATTAACATGGCTGGAGCCATTTACGAGCAATACTTTCATAACGACTTCCTCCTTATAAATGATTGTATTTTATGAGATCTTTCAGCTGCGCAGAATTTTTTCCAGAGGCTTGCCTTTAGCAAGTTCGTCAACAAGCTTATCGAGCCAGCGAATTTGCTGCATCAGCGGGTCGTCGATGGTTTCTACTTTGACGCCGCAGATGCTGCCTTTGATGAGGGCGGCGTTGGGGTTGATCTGTGGCGCTTCGCGAAAGAAGGTGCCGTAGTCCACGTCCCGCGCCAGCTGTGCCGCCAGCCCGGCGGCGTCGTAGCCGGTGAGCCAGCAGGTGACGCGCTCCACTTCCTCTGGTGTGCGTCCTTTGCGTACAGCTTTGGCCACGAGCAGAGGATAGACCTTGCTGACGGGCATGGCAAATACTTTTTCATTGTCCATGTCGGTGTCCTCCCAAAATCTGATGATGGTGTTATTATACCACGCCGCATGTGACGATGGCAGTGGGCGTTTGGGTGGTAATATGGTAGAATGATGATAATCTTTATGAAAGTGGTGATAATAATGAAGCTTTATCACAACGGTCCGATTTTGACGATGGAAGAAGAGATGCCGCTGGCTGAGGCGTTGGTGGAGGAGAACGGGCGCATTCTCTATGTTGGTGGGCAGGCGGGCGCGGCGGCCTATGCCGACGACGCAGAGCTCGTGGATTTAGCCGGACGCACGTTGATGCCGGCGTTTCTGGATGCACACAGCCATATTTCTGAGACGGCAATGCTGTTGAGTGCGGCCAATCTGCAGGAAGCGCGCTCCTTTGCCGATCTGGTTGCCATTCTCAAAGATTACGCGGCACAACCTGAGGTGGCAGCGATGCCGTTTGTGGTCGGTCTGGGCTACGACCACAACGCTCTGGAGGAGCAGCGTCATCCGGATAAGTTCCTGTTGGACGCAGCATTTCCCGATCGAGCGGTTGTAGTGGTGCACACGAGCATGCACATGTGTGTGGCCAACAGCCGCATGCTGGCAGAGATGGGCGTGGATGCGGCAACGCCGACACCGGAAGGCGGGGCCATTGGCCGTGTTGGCGACTCCCAGGAGCCGGATGGCTATCTGGAGGAAACAGCGTTCAATCCGGTGTACGACAGGGTGTGCAAGCTTCTGGCGGCGACGCCGGAGCGAATCGCTAATACTCAGTATCACTACATTCAGCATGGCATTTTGACCATTCAGGAGGGCGCCACTGATGCACCCATTGTCAGCGCTTGCCGTCAGGCGGCAGAAGCAGGGAGATTGGTCTGCGATGTGGTGGCCTATCCGGCGCTAAATTTTGGTCGCGGCGTGGGGACGGCGTTTGAAGAAAATGCCGATTGCCTGGGTCGTTATAAGAATCATTTCAAACTGGGTGGCTTTAAGCTGATTTTGGATGGCTCGCCTCAGGGGCGCACAGCTTGGCTGAGCACGCCTTATGAAGATAGCGACGATTGCAGCATGGGCTGGCTTAGTGATGAAGCGCTGCAGGATTATGTGGACCAGTGTATGCGTCTGCGGCGGCAGGTGCTGGCCCATTGTAACGGCGATGCGGCAGCGGAGCAGTTCATCAACGCCTGCGAGCGTGCTTTGGAAAAATATCCCTGGGCGGACGCACGGCCGGTGATGATTCATTGTCAAACGGTGCGTGACGATCAGCTGGCGCGCATGGCGAAGCTCGGCATGATTGCCTCGTTTTTTGTGGAGCATGTGTACTTCTGGGGCGACGCTCATCTGAAAAACCTTGGACCGGTGCGCGGGCCGCACATCAGCCCGACGAAAGCGGCGCTGGAACGGGGCGTGGCGTTCAACCTCCACACCGATTGTCCGGTGGTGCCGCCGGACATGTTCCATACTGCCTGGACGGCATGCAACCGTATCACCAAGAGCGGCCGCGTCCTTGGCGCCGATCAGTGTCTCGATGTTTGGCAGGCTCTTAAAGGCTTGACCATTGACGCCGCCTACGCTTATTTTGAAGAAAACGATAAAGGCTCTCTTAAGGCTGGGAAAAAAGCCGATCTCATCCTTGTCGATCGAAATCCATTGGCCATTGAGGTCATGCAGCTCAAGGATATCCGTGTGCTGGCTTGCATCAAAGAAGGCCAGCTGGTGTACGGCAGCTGCTAAGAACGTCGATATAGCACAAGGCCCTCCGTTTTACGAAACGGAGGGCCTTGTTTGCTACAATTGAAGGCGAATGGTCAAGATGTCGTCTGAATAATTGGCATCAATGTGTCCGCCCATTTGCTCCACCAGCGTGCGGGCAATGGAAAGGCCAAGGCCGGTGGAATGGTGGGCAGTTTCGACGGTGAAGAAGCGATCGAACAGCTGGGCCGTGGTGACGCTGTCGAGATCCGCGGCGTGGTTGGCAAAGGTGATAACGGCATCGGCAGACAGATGGACGTGCAGGTCGCCGGCGCTGTATTTGAGGGCATTGTTGAGGATGTTGTTAAAAATGCGCGCGAGGGCTTGTGGGTCCAGTGAGCGCCAGATAGCTTCATCGCAGAGCTGGATGTCTGGTGTTAGGCCGCGTTGGCTGAAGGCGCCGTAGAAAGCAGCCAGGCTTTCGGCGAGGGCGTCGTTGAGGCAGACGGGCGTGCGCGCAAGTGGAGAGTCGTCGGTGAGAATGACCGAATAGCGAAACAGATCCTCTGTGAGCTGGGTCATGGCATCGGTACGGTTGGCAATGATATCCAGATAACGTGTGATGGTGGTCGTTTTCTCTTCCTTTTCAAGGAGATCGAGGGTGCCGCGAATGGCGGTGAGAGGCGTGCGCAGATCGTGAGAAATGTTGGTGACGGCGGTTTTCAGCTCGCGATCACCGGTTTCATAGCGCCGGCGTTGCTGTCGCAGCTCACGCAGCGAGTCATTGATGGCCGCAGCAAGCTGACGCATGCGGGCATCGTGGCAAGAAAGGGTGATGGGTGTGTTGGTGTCGGTGTGGAGCCGGTCATTAAATTGCTGAGCAATGGAGTCGGCAGCTCTGCGCAGCAGGACGATTTTGACGACGAGGGCAGAAAGGATGAGCAGCAGCACGCCGATGATGAGAACAGCACCCATGGGAAGAAGCCTCCTTATTTGATGTCTTTTTTGCGGAACAACAGGTAGCCGAGAAACGTTGCGGCAATGGTGAGAAGCAGGGAATAGATGGGCCAGCGTGCCATATGGTCAAACATTTGATTGTTGATTTGAATGCATTGGGCACTTGGCAGAAAATCGTACAAAAAGCAGATGATGGTGGCAGTGAATGGATGGATTTCATTGCCATAAATGATGATGTCGGTCATTATTGTGTCGATCATGGAGGAGATAATCGAGAGCGCGATCATGAACAGCAGGCCGACGACGGAGGATGTGGCTTTGTGGGACAGGTTCATGGCCAGGGCGACGCTCATTGCGGCGTAGGCTAGGGTGAGCAGAATGCAGTCAAGCATGAGCAGCGCCAACTCTGCCGGTGTGAGCAAGATGGCGCGGAAGAGATGCCAGGAGAGCGCCGAACTCAGGATCAGGCTGGCTGCGAGCACGCAAAGCGCAGCAGCCGTACTGGTAAGAGCGTGGGCAGCGTAGACGGCGGCACGCGTGTGGCCGCAGGCCAGCTTGCTGCGAATGGTGCCCTGGTCGTAGTCGGTGCCGATGGTGAGGTGAATAAAGATGGCATTGATGATGCCGATGCCGGGCAGCATACAGAATAGGCTGGCTTCGGCTGTCCAGCGATTGACCAGCCCATTGTAGTCGAGCATGTTGAAGGTGGAAACGACGAGGATGGCGGTTCCGATGACCGTGAATGCCAGGCAGGCCCAGAAGGCTTTGTTACGCAGCACTTGGACGGCATTGGCGGTAAGCAGTTTAAGCATGACGCGCACCTCCTACGAGAGACATAAAGAAGCTTTCCAGAGACTCGTCGTGCTCCTCAGCGGCCAGCAGCGTGCAGCCCTCGGCATCAAGGGCGTGAACCAGCTGCGAGAGAACGGGATGAGCAAAAATATCCGCGCTGTTGTCGGAGACGATTTCATAGTTTATTTGTTCGCGGTCAAGAACCCGCGCTAAAGCGTGGATATCAGTGACGCGAACGCGCAGACATTTTCGGCAGGCGGCTTCCAGCTCAGCGGCGCTGAATTCGCGCACCATCTGGCCGCCATCGATGACCCCGTAGTGACTGGCCAAGCGGCTGAGCTCGTCGAGAATATGGCTGGAAATGAGCACGGTGAGGCCGTGGTCGCGATTGAGACGCAGAATAAGCTCACGCATTTCGATGATGCCTTGAGGATCGAGCCCATTCATGGGTTCGTCAAGGATGAGAAAGTCTGGCTGACCAGCCAAGGCCATGGCGATGCCAAGACGCTGTTTCATCCCAAGGGAGAAATGGCGCGCTTTTTTACGACCGGTGTTTGTCAGGCCGACCAAGTCTAGTAAATCGTCAATGCCGGTGAAGCTGGGCATACCAAGGACACGGTATTGCTGACGCAGATTGTCGGCGGCACTCATGTCGAGATAAAGGGAAGGGGTTTCGATGACGGCGCCCAAACGCTGGCGTGCGCGATGAATGTCGCGGCTGCGGCTGTCGATGTCGTAGAGCGTGAAATGGCCCTGACTTGGCAGCTGCAAACCGCAGATTAAGCGAATGAGGGTGGTTTTTCCGGCGCCATTGCGCCCGATGAAGCCATAAATGGCGCCTTTTGGCACGTGCATGGTGAGCGCATCAAGGGCGATGGTGTGTTTATACCGCTTACTTAGAGCGGTGGTGGTAAGCACATTGTCCATATTGAGGACCTCCTTTTGATTGATGGCTCCATCGTAACGCACAGGTGTCAAGAAAGCGGTCAGGAAAAGCGTAAAGAATTGGTCAAGATTCGTCCGCCAGTTTGAAGCCAATACCCCAGACCGATTCAATATAATCTTTGCCGCTGATCTCGCGCAGCTTACGGCGCAGGTTGCTGATGTGCTGTTTGAGGGAATGTTCGGTGCAGTCGGGGGTGTCCAGGCTGATGCGCTCAAGAATAACGGCTTTGGTGAGCACCTGGCTGGGGTTTTGCATCAAGAGCTTGAGAATGGCAAATTCTGTGGGTGTGAGGTGAACGGGTTGGTTATCAATAGTGACATTGCGCTGAGCATCATCCAGGATTAAGCTGCCAACACGCAGGCTGTTGCTCGCTTTGAAGTTGGTGTCGTGATGACGAAGCTGCACCGTGATGCGTGCCAACAGCTCGCTGGTATCAAAAGGCTTCGTTATATAATCGGCTGCTCCATTTAGCAGTAACTGGACTTTGTCTTGCACATCTACTTTGGCGCTGAGAACAATCACCGGAACATCCTGGATTTTTTTCAGCACCTCTTCACCGCTGAGGCCTGGTAGCATGAGATCCAAGAGCACCAGATCTGGTTGTTCGCGTTCCAGCAGATAGAGGGCTTCCGTGCCGGAATAAGCGCGCAGAGCGCGATAGCCGTTGGCACAGAGCAACTCTTCAAGCATGTTGCCAATGTAGATGTCGTCGTCGATGATGGCAATGGTTTTCATGAGCGATACCTCCGGAAGTAATGTTATTTTTATTGTAGCGACTGAAAGCTGGTCCATCAAGACGCCAATAGGTATTGGCAGAGGTGAAACGAGGATCCATTTACCAAAAAATGAATTTTAGGCGGCGAAGATGCAGCTGTTGGTGATGATGGGCTCTCTGTGACAAATCAGGAAAAAGAAAAGGACAAAGAAGCGGGTTTTACATGGAACGGCTTCTTTGTCCTATCATACAATTTAATAACTAAAGTAAAGAGGTCTTTGATTTGAAATACACAGTATTTTCCTATGAAATGGTTGAGCATATAGTTTGGGGCAATAAAAAAAGACCCTGTAATAGGGTCTTCCTATGCAGAAACCATGTAACAACTGTCATAGTAGTAGTAGATGAGTGAGTTGACAGATGTACAACTTTATCCGCCATAAATAGAATACACGATGTGACTCAAACTTGCAAGCCCTGTTTATTAGTAACGTGGTATCATTTTTTTCAATACCTCATTCCTTAAATAGGGCTGTGCCTATGATGTGGAATCGCTGTTGACGGAGACGGTCATGGATGGGATGGAGACGGTGTATTTGCCGCTTGTATAGGTTCCAGAGATGTCGTACTGACTGGTTGTGGTGTTGTAGGTTAGGGTGAGGGTGTAGGTGTCCTCGTCATTGAGATTTTCAATGTAAGGGTCCAATGCGCTGCCATTTGTCAGAGGGGATTGTGGTGTCAAGCCATCGCGTTCCTGCTCGACGATGTAGAGTTCAGCAGCGCGAAGAATGGCGGAAGCATTGTTTTGAGCAGCGGTTTCACGTGCGCTGCTGACGTAGCCGCTAACGCGTGGAACGATGGCGACGAGCAATACAGCGAGAATGGCGAGCACGACGATGAGTTCAACGAGAGTGAATGCGGAACGCTTACGGTTTTTCATGGTGTGGCCTCCTTTTTCTTGATTAAGTTCAGAATAACAAAAAAATTGGCAATAATCAATGGCGGGGTATTTGGTGAATGTGGAGGATTGGTCACAGCGGTGGGTTACTGAATTGCATTGCCTGCATGACTCTGCTAGAATAAATGGGAACACAAAATTCTCAGGAGGCATTATGGATAAAGAGAAGAACAAGGCGGCCAGCGAAGGGCAGGAAACCCGCCGTCATGATACGGTGCGTCTGGATGCGTCCGCCGGTGGTAATGCCGGACGACAAGGTACTTTTGATATGGATAAATTGAGACGCGATCTCGAAGCAAGCAAACGGCTGCATGAGGAAGCGCGTCAGCAGAAACGCCTGGCACAGGCGAGAAAATCGCAGGCTCAGGCACAGGATCAGTTTGCTGCGGCACAGCGTGCGGCAAACACGCATAGCGATGCATCGGCATCTCATCAGGTGAAGCCTCAGGCTGCTCGGACAATAAAAACAGCAGAGGAACGACGTGCCGCTGAGCGTGAGGCACGCTCGATGCCGGGAAAATCAGCAAAGACGACGCAGGCGCAGACTGCGCCGAACGCTGCCAAGCCAGAGAAGGAAAAGACGTCGCGCAAGGCGATGGCAGCGGTGGCTGGCATGGCCAGGGCTGGGAAAGAAAAAATGGCTCAAAAAGAGCACAAGCCGCTGCACAAACGCAGGGGATGTGGCTGTCTTTTTTATTTGATATTGTTTGTGGTTGTCATTAGCATTGCCTTTGCTACATTGTGGGCCGTGCGCGCGCATAATGCGGCAACTCCGATTGACCAGATTCCAGAATCAGAGCGTGCAGCTGTGGCCATGGAACGTGAAAAGTCCAATGTGTATTTGCTTTTGGCAGGAACGGACCAGCGTGCCGATGAAACCTCACGCAGTGATACCATTATTTATACGGCTCTGCGTCCGGTGGATCGTAAGATTGAGATGGTCAGCATTCCGCGTGATTCATTGGTAGAAATTCCGGGCGTGGGTGAAGATAAGGTTAATGCGGCCCTAGCGTATGGCGGGATGGATCTTTTAGTAGACACCGTTGAAAATCTCGTGAACAATCCGGTGGACCACACAGTATTGATTAATTTCCAGAGCTTCGCCAAGATCATTGATGCCATGGGTGGCATTACCATTGATGTGCCGGAAAAAATGTACCTGCCGGAAGAAGGCATTGATCTGGAGGCTGGCGAGCAAAAGCTGAATGGCGAGGACGCGCTGGCCTTTGTACGCTGGCGTGGTGATGGTACTGGCGATATTGGCCGTATGCAGCGTCAGAGCCAGTTTATGCAGGCGCTGAGCGAAAAGGTGCGGCATTTGACACCATGGCGGGCAGCGATGACGCTGTGGACAGTGACGCATGAGATTGAAACCGATCTCAGTACCTGGGATATTTTGAAGTTGGGCTGGAGCTTTATCGGTATGGGCAGCGATGCGTTGGAATATCAGACCTTTGAGTATGAAACGCCGTATATCAATGGCATCAGCTATGTTGTATTGGACGAACAAAGTGTCAATGATGTCATTCAGACGATGATGTATGGCATGGTGATCGATGATTATGGTTACTCGGAGGATAGCGATTATAACGAGGGTGGCTATTATTAAAAAGGAGATTGAGGCATGAGACATAATGTATTGGGCGTTGAGATTGACGCTATAACAGAAGCGGAAGCGCTGGACCGAATTACTCAGTTCGTGCATGAAGGCGGTCCGCATCAGGTTGTGACGGCTAATCCAGAAATTCTTGACAATGCGACACGAAATTTGCCGCTGCATTACCTGATTCGTCGGGCTGCATTGGTAACCGCTGATGGGCAGGGTGTGCTTTTGGCAGGGCGCATCTTAGGAACACCATTTCCAGCACGTGTCACAGGCATTGATCTGGCCGAAGCGCTGTGTCGCGAGAGTGCGGAGCGAAATATATCGCTGTATTTTCTCGGGGCAGAACCTGGCGTTGTGGATGAAGCCGCAGCAAAGATGCGTCAGGCTTATCCGGGGGTAAAGATCGTTGGCACCCATCATGGGTACTTCAGAAATGAAGGCCCGGCGGAAGTGCTCGCGGATATTATGCGTACGCGTCCAGATGTGCTGCTGGTGGGAATGGGTTCGCCTTATCAGGAAGAGTTTATCAATGAGTTTCTGGCTAAGGTTGGTGTGCCGGTAGGTATTGGCGTTGGCGGCAGTTTTGATGTGCTGTCTGGTCGCGTGGAACGGGCACCGGAGATTTTCATCCGTTTGCGATTAGAATGGTTCTATCGCATTGCCAGCGATCGCAAGCGTTGGAAGCGTGCGTTGGCATTGCCACGTTTTGTGCTGAAGGTGCTGAGACAGAAGTTTATAGGCTGAGATAAGCAATTGTTATAATGGCTTATTCTTGTTGGATTGCCGTTCATGACGGCGAAAAAACAGGATGAGCCATTTTTCTTTACACAATCTTTACAAAGAATTAACGAATTTGCGGTTGCGAGAGATTGCAGCAGCGTGATATCCTTTTAATGTTAATTGTCAAGAAAATGTAAGCGTTCTATCAATTTGAAAGGGTGGGAACAGTCAATCATGAATGAAACGCTTCAAATTATTTTTGGGCTGTTTGGAGGGCTCGCAATCTTCCTTTTTGGGATGAACATGATGAGTGACAGCCTGCAAAAAGTAGCCGGCGAGCGCATGCGTACCATTCTCGGTATGCTGACGAAAAATCCAGTTCTGGGGGTTATTTCTGGTGCACTGGTTACTGCTGTGCTGCAATCGAGTTCTGCAACGACGGTTATGGCCATCGGTTTTGTTAGTGCAGGGTTGATGACGCTGCCACAAGCGATTTCCATTATCTTTGGGGCAAACATTGGGACGACGATCACTGCTCCGTTGATTGCGTTTAAGTTACGCGATTATATTT
>ERZ1034920.557-NODE-557-length-28772-cov-21.575513_pt1 | contig 28772 bp, 19 predicted proteins | sample MGYA00520688_ERZ1034920 | MGnify/ENA primary metagenome ERZ1034920 (study PRJEB33766, sample SAMN09781785) | gut metagenome | biome: gut microbiome | host: Homo sapiens | place: Madagascar | study: EMG produced TPA metagenomics assembly of the PRJNA485056 data...
TCCAGCCTGAATCTACAACTGCACGTGAGCATGATACCTGTCCGCCAAGTACCTCTGCAAGATCATCAAGAAGCTTGAAGTTCTCTGCTGAACCAACTCCACGTCCGCCTGAAACAAGGATCTTAGCGTCCATGATATCCTTGATATCTGAAACTGCCTTTGAAATCTCAAGAATCTCAACATACTTATTGTTTGGTGTGAAGCCAGGATTGTAATTGATAACTTCTGCTTTCTTTCCTGCTACTCTGTCAAGCTTCTGCATAACACCAGGACGAACTGTTGCCATCTGTGGTCTGTTATCAGGACATGCGATTGTAGCGATTGTATTACCACCGAATGCAGGACGTGTCATAAGAAGCTGATTGTGCTTCTGTACCTGATTTGGAAGTGCAACAAGTGGGAAATCACCGATCTCAAGTAATGTACAGTCAGCTGTAAGTCCTGTTGCAACTCTGGCTGAAACTGTAGGACCAAGATCACGACCGATAGCTGTAGCACCAACTAACATGATCTCTGGCTTGTACTCATTGATAACTGATGCAAGAGCATGTGCATAAGGCTCTGTTCTGTAGTCCTTTAACTCTGGATCATCAACAACGATAACTTTATCAGCACCATACTCAGCAAGTTCATCAACAAGGCCTGAAACCTCTGAACCGATAAGTACTGCTGTTACATCTGTATCTAACTTCTCTGCAAGTCTCTTTCCTTCACCGATAAGCTCGAAAGAAATACCGCTAACTTTATTATCTACCTGCTGTGCAAAGACGAATACGCCCTTGTACTGTGCCATATCTTCTGCGTTCATTGCGCCCATTTTATTCACCACTTTTCCTTTTTATTAGATTACATGCTTCTCGCATAATTTACCAACAATGTAGCTTACTGCATCTTCTGGAGAATCAGGTACAACCTTCTCGCCTGCACCCTTTCTTACCTTATCTGATGCCTTAGCAATCTTTGTAGGTGAGCCCTTAAGACCGATATTTGAATCATCTACATCTACAAGATCAGCTCTTCCAAATGTTGTGATCTCTGCATTAACTGCATCAAAAATTCCACCTGGAGTCATGTATCTTGGCTCATTTAACTCTGAAAGTGCTGTAATAAGACATGGCATCTTAGCCTTAAGCATATGATAACCATCATCATACTGACGCTTAACGATAACGCTGTCTCCGTCAACCTTGATCTCCTGTGCATATGAGATAACAGGAAGTCCGAGATGCTCAGCGATCTGTGGACCAACCTGTGCTGTATCACCATCGATAGCCTGACGGCCTGTGATAATGAGGTCATACTCAAGCTTTCTTAAAGCACCGGCGATAGTTGTTGATGTTGCCCATGTATCAGCTCCACCAAGAACTCTGTCTGTTACAAGGACACCCTTGTCAGCACCCATTGCAATTGCTTCCTGAAGTACATCTGCAGCCTTTGGAAGACCCATTGTAAGAACTGTAACCTCTGCACCGTACTCATCCTTTAATCTGAGTGCAGCCTCAAGACCAGCCTTATCGTCAGGATTCATGATTGAGAGCATTGCTCCTCTGTTTAATGTACCGTCTGGGTTAAACTGAACGCCACCCTTTGTATCAGGTACCTGCTTTATACAAACTATAACCTTCACGTTAAGTACCTCCTATTTACTTTAATAAGTTTGCAGAAATAACCATACGCTGTACTTCTGAAGTACCCTCGTAAATTTCTGTAATCTTAGCATCACGCATCATACGTTCTACATCATATTCCTTAATGTAACCATAACCACCGTGTAACTGAACACACTTAGTAGTAACTTCCATTGCAACTTCAGCTGCACAAAGCTTAGCCATAGCTGCCTCTACAGAATATGAAGTCTTGTGGTCTGCCTGGTACTGTTCCTTCTTCTTAGCTGCCTTGTATACAAGTAACTTAGCTGCCTCAACCTTTGTTGCAAGATCAGCAAGTACGAACTGTGTATTCTGGAACTGAGCGATTGAACGACCAAACTGCTTTCTTTCCTTAACGTAAGCGATTGTTGTATCAAGAGCACCCTCAGCAATACCAAGAGCCTGAGCTGCAATACCGATACGTCCACCATCAAGTGTATGCATTGCGATACCAAAGCCCTTACCCTTCTGTCCAAGAAGAGCGTCCTTAGGAATACGGCAGTCTGTGAAGATAAGCTCATATGTTGATGAACCACAGATACCCATCTTGTTTTCCTTTGTACCGAATGTGAATCCTGGTGTTCCCTTATCTACGATAAATGCTGAAATTTCTTTCTGCTTTCTACCACGCTTCTCAACAACACCTGTAACAGCGATGATGATATATACGTCAGCTTCCTTACCATTTGTGATGAAGCACTTTGATCCGTTAAGAACCCACTCGTCACCATCAAGTACAGCCTTTGTCTGCTGTCCCTGGGCGTCTGTACCGGCACCTGGCTCTGTAAGACCGAAAGCTCCAAGCTTCTTGCCTGATGCAAGATCTGGAAGATACTTAGCCTTCTGTGCTGGTGTACCAAATGTCTGGATTGGATCAACACAGAGTGATGTATGTGCTGAAACAATAACACCTGTTGTACCGCATACCTTTGAGAGCTCCTCTACACACATAACGTATGTAAGTGGATCACATCCCTGTCCGCCATCTTCCTTAGCTACCGGAATACCAAGGAAACCATACTTAGCCATCTTATCAACTGTCTCTCTTGGGAATCTGTGCTGTTCGTCGATTTCCTGAGCAAGTGGCTTTACTTCATTCTGGGCAAATTCTCTGAAAAGATTCTGCGCCATTTCATACTTTTTGTCTAAAGTGAAATCCATTGTTTATTATCCTCCTAAAACAATTTGCGTCTTAATTACTGAGCATCTACAGGGGTCTTTGTACGGTCTGCATTGTATACATAAAATCCCTTACCGCTCTTGACACCGAGATTACCGCCACGAACCATCTTACGAAGAAGTGGACATGCACGATACTTGCTGTCGCCTGTCTCATTGTAGAGAACATCCATAATTGCAAGGCAGATATCAAGACCAACAAAATCACCTAACTCAAGTGGTCCCATTGGATGATTTGCACCAAGCTTCATAGCAGCATCGATACCGGCGATATCTGAAACACCTTCCATCTTGATGAAAGCAGCTTCGTTGATCATTGGGATAAGGATACGATTTACAACGAAACCAGCAGCCTCATTTACCTGTACCGGAGTCTTACCGATCTCTTCTGCGATCTTAACGATTGTATCAACTGTCTCCTGTGGAGTATTAACACCTGCAATAACCTCAACAAGCTTCATACGATCTGCCGGGTTAAAGAAATGCATACCGATCATTGGACGTGTAAGACCATTTCCAATCTCTGTGATTGAAAGGCTTGATGTGTTTGAAGCAAAGATACACTCTGGCTTGCAGATCTTGTCAAGCTCTGAGAATGTTGTCTTCTTAACTTCCATGTTCTCGAAAGCAGCCTCAACGATAAGGTCACAATCTGCACAAAGGTCTTCCTTGAGACCAGGAGTAATGCTGTTAAGGATTGCATCAACCTTCTCCTGTGTCATCTTTCCTTTTTCAACAAGTCTTGCATAGCCCTTGGCGATCTTATCCTTACCGCCTTCTGCCCACTCCTGCTTGATATCGCAGAGTGCAACTTCATATCCGTCAACCATAGCAAATGCCTTAGCAATGCCCTGTCCCATGGTGCCTGCGCCAATTACGCCAACCTTCATTTTACAATTCCTCCTAAATGATTTTTTTGAAAATGTACCGTAAAAATTCATATACGTTTCGTTTATACAGCCATTTTCTTTTATATCACACTTTTAGGATGGTTTGTTGGGACCATCCTGAAAGTGATAATATCTTAATGATAAAATATACAGTTTAACTGCACATCTTATTTGTTCTGGAATGGAACAACCTTAACTTTCTTATCCTTAGGTGCAAGGAAGTTGCCCATGCCTGCCTTCTGATCCTCTGTCTCGAAACAGTCGCCAAAAAGCTTCTCCTCAATAACGATAGCTTCATCAATATTAACCTGAAGACCATCATTTATTGCCTTCTTGCAGTTACGAACTGCGATAGGTGCGTTCGCAGCAATACCAGCAGCCATCTTCTTTGCTCCTGCAAGAAGATTCTCCTGTGCTGTTGCTGTAACATTACCCTCTTCATCTACTGTTGCCTTGAATACGTCATTTACAAGACCTATTCTGTAAGCATCTGCAGCCTTGATGTTTCTTGCTGTATAGATAAGCTGCTTAGCCATACCAGCGCCCACAAGTCTTGCAAGTCTCTGTGTTCCGCCAAATCCAGGTGTGATACCGAGACCAACCTCAGGTTGACCGAATACTGCATTGTCAGAGCAAAGTCTGATATCACAGCTCATTGATATCTCGCATCCACCACCGAGAGCAAATCCATTAACAGCTGCAATAACAGGGATTGGGAATGTCTCGATCATTCTGAACACGTCATTACCCTTCTTACCAAAGGCTTCACCTTCTGCCTTTGTAAGAGTTGACATCTCTCCTATATCTGCGCCTGCAACAAATGACTTGTCGCCTGCACCTGTAAGAATAAGACATCTTGTTGCCTCTAAATCTACAGCCTTAAATGTAGCTTCGAGTTCTTCAAGAACTGCACTGTTAAGTGCATTTAATGCCTTTGGACGATTAATTGTTACGATTCCAACGTAACCTTCCTGCTCGTATGTAACGAATTCCATTAGGTATCTCCTTTATATAACTGATTTATTGTATATAATTAGTCCTCAATCTTAACGACTGTTGAGCAACCCATTCCACCACCGATACAAAGTGTAGCAAGACCTGTCTTAGCACCTCTTGCCTGCATCTCATGGAGAAGTGTAACAAGGATACGGCATCCTGAAGCTCCAACCGGATGTCCAAGTGCGATAGCACCACCGTTTGGATTAAGCTGCTTCTCAACGTCGATTCCAAGATCCTTACCAACTGCTACTGACTGAGCTGCAAATGCCTCATTTGCCTCGATGATATCGAAGTCTTCAATCTTAAGACCTGTCTTAGCCATAACCTTCTTTGTTGATGCAACAGGTCCGATACCCATGATTGAAGGATCAACACCGCCAAGTGCACCGGCTACCCATGTAGCCATTGGCTTAACACCAAGTTCCTTAGCCTTCTCTTCGCTCATTACAACGATAGCTGCAGCACCATCATTGATACCTGAAGCGTTACCTGCTGTAACAAATCCGTTAGGATTGATAGTTCTGAGTCTTGCAAGTGTCTCTGGAGTTGTTCCAGGTCTTGGGCCCTCATCCTTAGCGAATACAACTGTTTCTTTCTTCTTCTTGATCTCTACAGGAACGATCTCAGCGTCAAATGCACCAGATTCCTGAGCTGCAACTGCCTTAGCCTGGCTGTTAGCTGCAAATACATCAAGCTCTTCACGAGTAAGTCCCCACTGCTCACAGATATTGTCAGCTGTCTTGATCATGTGGTAATCATTAAATGCATCCCAGAGAGCATCATGTACCATTGTATCTACTAACTTGCCATCATTCATTCTGTAACCGTAACGACCCTGCATTACTGCATATGGAGCCATTGACATGTTTTCCATACCACCTGCAACAACGATATCAGCATCGCCTGCTTCAATCATCTGTGCAGCCATGTTTACACAGTTAAGACCTGAACCACATACAACGTTTACTGTAACTGCTGTTGTCTCAACTGGAAGACCAGCCTTGATTGAAGCCTGACGGGCAACGTTCTGTCCGAGACCAGCCTGGATTACACAGCCCATGTATACATGGTCTACCTTGTCAGCTGGAACTCCAGCTCTCTTTAAAGCTTCCTTGATTACGATTGATCCTAATACTGGTGCTGGAGTTGTTGAGAGTGCACCACCCATTGTTCCGATAGCTGTACGGCATGCGCCAGCTAAAACGATTTTCTTTGACATATCCTTTTATCCTCCATGAAATATTTTAGATGTGTTCAGTGAAATATTCTGAAAAAAGCATTAAAATTCCTTACAAATATTCCATTAAACTACATAGACTGCACTCATTCTATCACAAAAGAAAAAAGGGTGCAATATAAATTGCCCCTTTAGTCTGTTCTAAAAATAATACAAGTCATGATAAAAACGACTTATTTTCTGCCTTTACCGGTGTTTTTTTGCTGCCCTCGAGGGGTATTTTTTGTTCCCGGATTATTTTTATCAGCACGTTTCCCTCTATCCGTCTTGTTACTATTTTTACCAGTGCCTCTCTTGTCATCCGGTCTGTTTTTATTTCTACCGATACCTTTTCTACCATCCGGAGCGCCGTTCTTATTATTGGTTTTACTGCCGCTTTTACTTTTATGTTTATTTTCAATTCTTCCATTATCATTTACGGCATTGTCATTCCTGCCGGCATAGGATTTTTTATCCGTATCCGACGCTGGCTTCCTCGGCCTTATGAGGCACTTCTCACTAAATCCGATCAGATCTTCACGGTGCCCCTTTATAAGAGCTTCCTTTACAAGATCATAGTTTTCCGGCTTCCTGTACTGGATAAGTGCTCTCTGCATGGCCTTTTCATGAGGATTTCTTGGCACATAAACCTTCTCCATATTTCTTGGATCCACGCCTGTATAATACATACATGTAGATATAGTTGAAGGCGTAGGATAAAAATCCTGAACCTGTTCCGGCATGTAACCTATATCTCTTATATATTCCGCCAAAGCAATAGCGTCTTTCATGGTGGAACCCGGATGTGATGACATAAGATAAGGCACAAGATACTGTTCCTTGCCCGTCAGATTATTCACCTTACGGTATTTATTTATAAATGCTTCATATACAGAATTCTCCGGCTTCCCCATAAGCTTAAGCACATTATCGCTTATATGTTCCGGAGCCACTCTAAGCTGGCCGCTTATATAATATCTGCACAACTCCTTTAAAAACCTGTCATCCTTGTCTGCCATAACATAGTCAAACCTTATACCGGAACGTACAAATACCTTTTTTACTCCCTCTATGTTTCTTAGCTTGGCAAGAAGATCCAGATAATCCTTGTGATCCACCACAAGATTTTTACACGGTTTAGGGAAAAGACATTGTTTCTCCGGACAGGCTCCGTATTTCTCCTGTTTCTTACATGCCATGTGTCTGAAATTCGCCGTAGGGCCTCCCACATCATGTATATATCCCTTAAAATCCGGATTTTTTGTCATATTTACAGCTTCTTTTATAATGGACTCGTGACTTCTTGTCTGCACTATCCTTCCCTGATGGAAGGTCAGGGCACAGAAGCTGCAGCCTCCAAAGCACCCTCTGTTGCTGGTAAGGCTGAACTTAACCTCGGAAATGGCAGGTATACCACCACTCTCCCTGTACATAGGATGATAGTCATTCATGTAAGGAAGATCGTATACATCATCCATTTCCATCTCAGTCAAAGGCATGGCAGGTGGGTTCTGCACCACATACCCCCTGTTGCCGTACCCCTCAACCAGAGTTTTTGCCACAAACGGGTCCGTATTTTTGTACTGGATCCCGAAGCTTTCCGCGTACTTCATCCTGTCGGCCTGAAGCTCATTATACGACGGCAGAAGCTTATAGTCATATACGTCATCTAAATGCCTTGTCTTATAAACTGTTCCCCGGACAAATGATATATCCTTGACATCAATGCCGCTGTCAAGAGCGTCTGCGATCTCAACAATGCTTTTCTCGCCCATGCCATAGGATATGATATCCGCCTGGGAATCTATAAGGATAGAATGTTTAAGCTTGTCAGACCAATAATCATAGTGGGCAAGCCTTCTGAGGCTGGCCTCTATACCGCCTATGATTATAGGAGTGTTCTTGTAAGTTCTCCTGATCAGATTACAATATACCACCGTGGCATAATCCGGACGCAATCCCATAACTCCTCCGGGAGAATATGCGTCCCTGCTCCTGTGTTTTTTATTTACAGTGTAGTGATTGACCATGGAGTCCATATTTCCTCCACAGACCAGAAATCCCAGTCTCGGTTCGCCAAACACATCTATACTGTCATCCCTCTTCCAGTCAGGCTGAGGTATCATGCAGACCTTATATCCATGAGCCTCCAGGACTCTGCTTATGATGGCAGAACCAAATGAAGGATGGTCAACATACGCATCCCCCGTGACATACACGAAGTCCGGCTGTTCCCATCCCCTCTTATTCATGTCTTCTCTATTTACAGGTAAAAAATCTTTCATAGTAAATTATTCTGTCCCTCTGCTGTATTCAGGAATATCCTCAGCCATACCTGCGCCAAGCACTACCGCCTCAAGAGCACGGTCACTTACATAGGTATCAATTCCGGTCTTTTCCTTTATGAGCTTGTCCATTCCATACATAAGACTTCCGCCACCGGTAAGAGTAATACCCGAAACCGAAATATCCGCAACCAGCTCCGGGGGGGCCACTTCCAGTATTCCGTGTATGGCATTAAGTATCTGCATGGTAGGCTCACTGAAGGCTTCTATGGTCTCATTTGCATTTATGGTAATCCCCTTAGGAAGCCCCCTTATAAGATCTCTTCCCTTAACTGTATACGTAAGTTCCTCAGGTCTTTCATAAACTGATCCTATAGCAATCTTGGCATTCTCTGCTGTCTGCTCACCTATAAGAAGATTATACTTCCTCCTTATATACTTTATCATGGCAGCATTATAATCGTCTCCGGCACATTTTATGGACTGGCTTTCCACTGTACCTCCCATGGATACCACTGCAATATCCGTAGTACCTCCGCCGATATCGACCACCATACTTCCTCTGGCACTGTTTATATCAATCGATGTTCCTATAGCGGCTGCCAACGGCTCTTCCAGAACATAAACAGTCTTGGCTCCGGTTCTGTATACTGCGTCCTCAACAGCTCTTCTCTCTACCTCTGTTATCCCACTTGGCACACACACACACACCTTGGGTCTCCCTACGCTTATACGTTTCTCCATAGCCGTCTTGATAAATGCCTTTAACATCCTCTCTGTGATAGTAAGGTCGAACACAACGCCCTTCTTAAGCGGCCTCACAACCTCTATATTCTCAGGGGCCTTACCTATCATCTTCTTAGCCTTGGCTCCAATAGCCAGTATCTTCTTCGAATAAACATCATACGCTACTACGGAAGGCTGGTTTATGACAATTCCCCTTCCCCTCACATACACAAGTACATTTGATGTTCCTAAATCTATTCCTATATCCATGGTTGGCATGGTATCTTCTCCCTTTAATTAAAAATGGCATCTAGCCTATAATAATACAATTATAAGCATAGATGCCATTATTTTCAACAAATTATATCAATAAAATTTTTATTGGATATCTGCCTTTAAAAGCTTCTTTGAAAGCGGATCTCTGGCTTCTGCTCTTGCTATACCATCATCTACTGCCTTGAGAAGTCTGTCGATATTTCCTGTTTCCATAGACATAAGCAGGTTCTTAATAGTTCCACTCATGCCGCTCTCAGGCTTATATCCCTTCTCACTCATGTATCCCTTGGCAATATCAACCATGTTTGCTTCCTGAATCTGATCAAAGTAAACTCTGTTATTAAAGTGTCTTGCCTGACTCATATTATCTGCAAGCATATTTGAAAGAGCCACCTTCTCACCTGTAAGGATTATCTTAACATCACTCTTTTCAGGTGCGCATAACTCTATGATCTCCTTAAACTTATCAGGTCTTACAAGACCGGCATTCTCGATTATGAGACATCCGCCCTTAAGCTTATTCATAGCACCTGTAAGCTTATCCTTGCTTGCTGAGTTGATACCCTTCGCACTGATCTTAGCCTTTGCAGCATTCTTGCACCATCCAAGATCAAGATATGTTCTTGCAAAATCTTCTCCGATATTCGCAAGACCGAATCCGTGAAGACCAAGAACCACAAGATTCTTTGTTCTGTTTGAATCCATCTTTATTGTCTGGAGGATATTTACTATCTGTCCGCCTGCAGGATTTACACTGAGATACTTATACAGGTACTTGGCTTCCTTAGGAAGTGCCTTACGCTTCTCATCGATAGATGATGTATCCTGCTCTTCAACCTGTACTCCATCAGCAGCCTCTACCTCCGACGCAAGCTTAGCAGCCTCTTCTTCCTTACCCTGTTCAAGAAGTTCAGCTTCCTTCCGAGCCTCTTCTTCTCTCTTTATAGCTTTTTCAAGAACAGCCTTTGCTGCAGTTGCTTTATTTCTGTGATCCTCAAGAGTATTCTTCACCTCTGTCTCAGCCTTTATGATAGTCTCAAGATCCTTGCTTCTCTTAGCCTCAACTGCCTCTTTCTCTTCCTTGGCGGTTTGCTTACGGGCAACAACTCTCTCTGCCTGCTCTGTTCTGAGATCAGATATCTTCTTCTTAAGTTCACTTTCCTTCTTATCTGCGTCGCTTAACAGCTTCTTGGCATCGGCCTCTGCCTTCGCCTTAGCATCGGCAGCTTCCTTGTCAGCCTTAAGTGCTGCAGTCTTAACCTTTGTAAGCTCTGCTGACTCTGCAGTAGCGTAACTCTCTTCCTCCGAAGCAAGATACTCCTCTCGCTTCTTCTCACTTTCCTTCTTATCTGCCTCAAGCTTATCCTTAGCTTCCTTGGCAACGGCCTCTGCATTCTTAAGCTCAACCTCTTCTGTGATTTTTGCTTCTTCAACGATCTGTTCGGCCTGCTCTTCAATATCCTGAGCCTTTGAAAGAAGATCCTCAGCCTCAACAAGAGACTTCTTGGCTGCGTCAAGGGCTTCCTGTGCCTCAGCTTTTGCCTTCTTAAAGGACTCAACATCCTTCTTAACCTCGGCGATTTCCTTGTCAGAAGCAGCCTTCTCATCACTGATTGTCTTGATCTCAGCCTTTGCCTTTTCGAGATCAGCGGTAACTGTCTTGATCTTAGCGTCTGCTGCTTCTTTCTTCTTGATAGCTTCATCAAGAAGCTTCTTGATCCTCTCTTCTTCCTTTTTAGCTGTCTCTAATGCCTTCTCGGCGTCTGAGCATGCCTTAGCCGCTGCGGACTCCTTCTTATGAGCCTCACTTTCTCTGTTAAGGATGTCCTTATGGCTGTTTGTGAGCTTATCAAGCTTCTTGCTTGACTCTGCTTCCATGTCAGAAGTATTCTTCAGATTATTTGAAGCTTCCTCTTCAGCCTTCTTGGAATCACTGAAGATAACGCCTGCCCGTTCCTTATCGCCCGCAGCTTCCTTCACTAATTTATCAGCGGATGCTTCTGCATCAGCCTTCTTCTTCTTGGCAGCCGCAATAGCACTATTTTTGGTATCCTCGATACTCTTGGCATCCGCCTCGAACTTCTTGACAGCCTCAGCGTAACCGGCTTCATACTTATCAATGTTTGCCTTCTTGTTATCCGCAAGCTTCTTTATAGCTTCATCAGCAGCAGCCTGGGCGTTGCTGATAATCTTATTCTTGATCTCCTCTGTGTTAATTCCGCTTAAGATCTTATCTGACTCTTCCTTGGCAGTCTTCTTGTTCTCGTCAATCTGTTTTTTAAGTGCCTCAACATCGCTGTTAAGTTTAGCCTCTTCTTTCTCAAGAAGCTCTGAGTTTGCCTTGGCCTTAGCATCAGCGTCAGACTTGAGCTTAAGATCGTAATTTTCACGTTTCTTAGCATACTCTTCAATCTGCTTTGTAAGCTCTACCTCAGCCTTCTCGGCCTCATCTATAGTCTTCCTGGCTGTCTCGGCAACCTTCTTAGCTTCCTCAGCCCTGTTCTTTGCATTATCGATTGCCTGCTTCTTCTTGGCTTCCTTTTCAGCCTTAGCCTTTTCGGCAGCAATCTTCTTACGCTCTTCCTCGGCTTTCTTTCTCTTAGCTTCCTCTTCTGCCTTTCTCTTGGCCTCTTCTTCAGCTTTCTTCTTGGCCTCTTCTTCAGCTTTCTTCTTAGCTTCTTCCTCAGCCTTCTTCTTAGCCTCTTCCTCAGCTTTCTTTCTGGCAAGTTCTTCTTCACTTGTCTCATCAATGTTAGAAAGATTCTTTATGCCTGCTCCAAGGAAATCTTCATCTTCGTCATCATCATCAATGTCATACATTGAATTGACATCACTTCCTGCTGCTACATCTCTGTCCGGAAGAATACTGAACAGATCTCCGTTTGCATCATTACCCTTTGGAGTCTTAACCTCTTTAACCTTGACATTCTTACCTGCAACCCACTCTGTATCATCATCAGCAATAACTGCCTCTGTGTCCTCTGAGAAGGTTTCTTTCTCAGCCTTCATGTCAGACTTAACGCCACCGGATACATACTTATCCTTCTTGGATTTACCAGCTTTATCTTCAGATTTCTTGACATCTGTATCTATTCCAAGAGACGGCTTATTCTTTGACTTCTCTTCCTTATCACCGAGACCTCCAAGACTTCCGCCTAAGCCGCTGCCAAGACCTCCGGAGCTGCCAAGACCTCCGCCAAGGGTAGGTGCATCATCATCATCATCACCGGCAATACCTCCAAGATTAAGGCTAAGGCTCGGACCGCCCAGACCCCCACCAAGGCCACCAAGGCCTCCAAGGCCTCCGCCTGGCTTCTCTTCACTCTTTTCTTTGACACCTTTCTCATCGGCCTTCGGTTGTAGTATAGCAGCCTCCTCAGCCTCTTTCTCTGCCTTTTCTTTAGCAAAAATCTCATCCGGGTTAAGTCCCATGGCTTCAAGTTTCTTACGCCGTTTCTTCTCCTCGATACGAGCTAACTCTTCAGCAGATAATGTCTTGTATTGGCTCTTTTTGCCACCGTCGTCGACTTTTTTCTTTCCCCCATTTTTAAGTGCCTCTTCTTCTTCAAGGCGCTTCTGTTTTACGGCTTCAGCAGCTCTTTCTTTTTCAAGCTGGGCTTTAATTGCAGCAATCATTGCCTCCGTTTGATCCATAGCCAATTTGTTCGCCTCCTTCCATTAATACATTCAAGTCAAGTATGCAGAATTATATTTAATAATCATCTTAATTTGAATCTTGAATTATCTTCCTTTGTTTTTTTATCTTGTTTTTGATTAATACTGGCATCCATCCTCTTTACTGCCTCATGATCTTCTTCGAACTGTTCCTTAGTAAAATAATCCGAACCAGAATAATACTTGGTTCCCAATTCGATTCCAAGCCGTGCAAGCAGCTCATCAGTCTCTTTAAGAAGTGCCTCCTCCTTTGCAAGATGTTCATCTATTTTCTCCTGATTTTCAAGTTTGATGTCATCAGGATTAAATACTTTGTTGCCGCCAATCTTATCATCACTGTTATACTCAGGGAACAGTTCTGATCTGAATATCGGAAATTCATAGCCTTCGTCACCTACAAGCTTATCTGACTGGAAACCATATTTTACCGGTTCCGGTTCTTCTTCCTCTACCGGCTGCGCTTCTTCTGCCCTTGCAGTATCTTCATACTCCTTGACTATCTTCTCATTCTCTCTGGAGATCATTTCAATCTCCCTTAACATCTGATCCAGTTCATCAGGAGTTGTTATCTCCTCCGGCTCAGCCTCAGGTGCGGCTTCTGCTACCATCTCCGGTTCAATATCACCTTCCGCCTCTGTCACCGTCTCCGGCTCAACTTCAGTTGCCGTTTCAGCTTCAACAGCTTCTTCTGTTTCAGCTTCTGTCATTTCTATCGTTTCGGTCTCTGTTGTTTCAACCGGCTTGACTTCAGTCTCCTCTGTTACTTCTTCTGTTTTGCCCTCTGTTGCAGCCTCCTCAGCTTCTGTTTCAACCACAGACTCAAAAGTTTCTGTTCCCGGTTCAGTCTCAACTATCGGAGTGGTTTCCCCGTCAGTTTCAGCTTCCACTATCGCCTCTGTTTCAAGCTGTTCCGACTGCTTGCTTTCTTCAGATTCCGTTTTCTCTTCATCAACCTCAAGCCCGGAAGTCTTAGTTTCAGAAATTTCAAGTTCAGAAGTCTCAGGTTCAGAAGTTTCAAGTTCAGAAGTCTCAGGTTCAGAAGTTTCTTCGACTATATCTACTGAAACCTCACTGACATCTGTGAGTGTATCCATAAGATCTACAAGCTTTACGTCCTCTGATTTTGAGAGATCTTCAATCTCTACTTCTTCCATAGAGTCAGTAATCTGTGAATGATCTATTGTGACCATGTCATCTTCATCTGCATTCTCTGCAAATGAAACTTCTTCGTCTTCATCGACACTTATGAAATCAAATTTCTCCGTCTCATCATCAGAGTCATTATTCTTATTATTTGTTTCCGTGTTTTCTTTACTGTCTATATTATCTTTATCCGTTACAGTCTCTGAATCGATCTTTCCTTCAACATCAGCAGTGTGTGTTTCACTGCCCTCCGCTGTAGCTTCAACACCGTAAAGTTCCGTATTATCTGTTACATATTCAGGAGATACAGCCTTACTGTCAGAGCTGTCAGCCGAAGCATTCGCCTTGTAGCTCATACTATCTTCTGTAAGCTCCATGTTTGATATCATGGAATCTCTATCCTTATCAAGTCCCATATCTGAGCTTACACGCTCATCTCGCTTACGCTTTCTCTCCATTTCCTGCTGTTCAACTTCCCGTACAACATCATTATATGCAAGAGAATCTCTGTCTCCATTGATTTCGCTTTCTATAATGTTGTTTATCTGATCATCAAGATCGTTTTCATCAAACATCGGATCAAAATTATCTGATGTATAATCATCCCCGGACATAGTTATTATCTTAATATCACTTATATCAGGCTTTATCTTTACGCTCTCAAGAACTATAGACTTGCGTGTCGGAGCTGCCGCCACCCTATCAGCCTCAGATGCACCAACTTCAGCAGCCTTTTCAGTGCCTTCATCAATGTCAGCGTCCTTTGCTTCTGCCTGCACTGTATCCGTGTTTTTCTTACTGATAGCGTCCTGTGCTTCCGTCTGTGCTGTATCGGTATTTTCTTCACTGCTGTCAACAGCCTGAGCTTCAGCCTTCTGAATCTCAACAGGCTGTTCTGTTTCATCCGAATCAGTCTTATCAGTTTCCGCAGCCTTGCCTGTTTCTCCGGACTCACCCGCCTCTGAAACCTTAGGTTCTTCCGATGTCTCAATCTCCTTCGGATCTTCAGCTTTTTCTGCGACCTCAGCCTCCGCAATCTGCGGTGTTTCAGGTTTCTCCATAGTCTTTCCGGTATCTTCGCCAGCCTCGTTATTCTCTGTCTGAGCTGCTTCCTCATCCATTATTTTATTAAGAAGTGTGGTGTTATCATCATTGCTCTCCTTTATTCCTGCAAGAGCCTCCATGATCTCTTCCTCTTCCTGCTTCGACATTCTCCGCTTAAAAAAGCCCCTCTTCTCATGCTTCTCGGATGCAGTCTCTGAATTCTCCCCCTCTGTATTCTGAACATTACCTTCAGCCTCCGCCTTGGCAAGCTTCTTCTTTTCTTTCTTTTCTTCTCTTTTAGCCTTATTTCTTGCAAGAGTCTGTTTTATCTTCATTGTGCCTGAAACAGGCTCATCATTTTCAACCATAAGAGTTATGGTAGGAGCTGTAGGATTAAGTCTGTAGTCATCCGCCTCAAGAACCTTCTCTTCCATCTTTCTTGTATCAGCATCCTCAGCAGCGTCATCGGCGGTCTCGTTTTCAGGGAAGCAATACAATTTTTTTTCTGGATCGGCAGTTCCTGCCAAGAGCTCATTTACATCATCTATGTAGATGGACTTCTTGTACGTAGCCTTAAACACTTCTCCCTCGTACTTAAGTTTCTCTTGCTCCTTCAAGGCAGCAAGAATGAGCAGATGCTCGTATTCCCACCGCTCTGCCTTTTCCTTATCATTTGCCGCTACCAGCATGGCACGAAGCTCAGACACCGGCTTCCTGTCCGCCTTGGCAAACAGATACTCCAAACGTATCTCTCCGGCATCCTCTCTACCTTCAAGATTAAACTTGTACACTTCATAATACTTATCTGCCAGCGTTCTGAGACCCATGGTCAGATACAACTGTATCAGAGAAAATATGATCTTATTTCCTGCAGGTGCCATGGAGTGTGCTCTTACCAGAGCCGCCCTTGCTTCATGGTACTTATGGTTCTCGTAGTAGACCTCTCCGCATACCCTTATAAACTGCGGGCTTAGCGACTTGGACAGATCTTGATTCTCAAGTATATCTAATGCAAGACCATACTCTCCGTTTTCAGCAAGTTCCTTTATTTTATTTACGCTGGACATACTAATTCCTGTAGCCACTTTTGATTGCTCCTATGTATTTATAATCACCCTGAAATTTTATCATAAAAAGCGTTTCTTTACAACCTTTTGATAGTAGGGTGTCATTAAAAGTCCAAGGACTATTCCAAATACCAGTCCCACGATATGTGCGGCATTATCTATGCCATCCGACACATATCCATTTGCAATGGTAAGAAAACAAAGCATAAGAAGGTTTCTTAAGGATATATCTCCCACACGTCCCTTGTTAAAAGATGCCATTACTATGAGCAATCCCATAAGTCCAAACAACGCTCCCGATGCTCCACCCGCATAATCATATGGGTGCCCCAGATAACATGCCGCAAGGGAACCTATGGACGCCACCATCCCTGTAACTATATAGCATATTGGATATATCACCTTTCCAAGCAAATGCTCTACCCTTGCTCCCAACGCTTCAAGTATGATCATGTTGCTTACCAGATGTTCAATACCAAAATGAACAAACATGGCAGTAAACAAACGATAATACTGATGACCTTCAATGACAGCTGAAGGATTTATTGCAAGATAGTAATTGAGTCTGAAATTATATTTTCTTGTAAGTATGCTGTCCAGAAAAAATATAATAACATTTATGGCAAGCAATATAGGAGTAACAACTCCGAATATCCTGAGAAGTCTGTTGCTGTCCTTCTTTTTTTCAATCTTTATCTCATGATCGAGTATATCTGCAAGGTCATCAAAATCACCTATCTGATTCTCAAAGACATAAAACTTTCCATAATCCTCAGTGAACAGCCACAGGTTATCCATGACCTCTATCATATGATTTATCCGGTCATCGAAAACACCGTCCGGCATTAACAATATGTTCAACAGCCTTATGTCCTTGTCTGTGTCCTGGGAAATGTCACTTATTATCTTATTGTTAAATCTCTTCAGATCGTCCGCATCAAGATTATGACCGCTACCTATGACAACAACGTATATGGTACCGCCTTCGGCTCGGCCATATACGTTGTTAGTGTCAGGGTTTAGCTTTACATATCCCTTTTCTTTAAGCTTGTTTACGATCTGCAACATATATTGCTGCATACTCTACTATCTACAGGCCAAGGAACAGATTCTCAATCTTCTCGATAACCGTATCCTTAGCGTTTCCTCTCTTTCGCTCGTACTGGCTTCCTGATTCCATGATCTCCAATAACTGTATTCTTATGCTTGCGTCAAGACTTGGCAGATATTTCTTAAGCACATCCTTAAGCTCAACCACGTACTCCTTGGTCTGCATTTCTGCAAGCATTGGCTCATAATCAAATGTAACAGTGCTCTTAAGATCTTCCTGCTTTCTTCCGCATATTACACATTCCTCTGCACCGCCTTCATTCACATGTCCGCAGTTACATGTCCATACAAGTCCGTCTGACTTATAATTTGCAACAGCGTCAAGACCCCTCTTATTCTTCAGGGCATTGAACTTAACAGGGCTTAGGTTTATATCAATAGGATCATCTCCGCATGCATATACACCTCTTGACGTTACGTACTTCTTTATATAAACCTTTGAGCTTGAAATAAGCTTTATGTACTTATCAGGAAGCTTACAATCTGCATAATCTGACTTTAAAAGCGACAGATTGATCTGACTGTCAAATACGAAATCAACACCTGTAAGTGTTGTTATATCTCCGTATATATTAACGAACTCTATATCTGCCTTGATCGCCTTGATATCCTCACGGCTGTAATTGTTAAACCAGGCAGAAATCTTTGTTCCGTCCCCCTCTGATGCAAGTATTACCTTGACTGCTCTTGGAACTGCCTTGTTATAGTAGTTCATTACATACAGCTCATTTCTTACAAAATTAGCCTTCTGAAACTCAGATACATACTCCTTGTTCACCTTAACGAGTGTACCACTGGCAACAACTGCCGATACATTACTTGAGTAGTCAACAACATTGATATTAAATCCAATAACTCCATTGTATGCTGTCTCACCGACCATCTCCTTAAATGCAAAAATTGCATCATTCATAGCTCCGTCAAGCTTCGCCTGATAAACGCTGCTTCTGTCTGTTGCAATATCTGCGATTGATGAGCCAATTTCCTTAACAAAATTTGAGCTTAATATTATCTGTGTAAACTTATACGGACCATACTCCATGATCTCATAACCCTCAAATCCTGTTCCGGATGTAATCTTAATTTCCTCCATGTCTACTCCTCCAAAAAAACATGCAAAAATTTCCGCCAGTCCCTGCCTGGCAGATTATTTAATGGGATGTACACATCCCAACGTAACCAATATAAAAATTGTATCACATGGAATTAAAATATACAAATAAAAATTGTTAAAAATATCAAAAAATCAAAGTAGTTTTTGTCTATTATCACAAGTTTTCAGGATTCTTGTTTACATAAGTACAGAATTTGAACCTGTGCCCCTTCTCCTCATATTCCTCTGACTCATCCACCGTCTTCCATCTATCCATATCATCAAGCACAGGCAGATATGCATCTGCAATAAACTCTTCATCTATCTTTGTTATTACCGCTCCGTCACAATATTGAAAAAGCTGTTCATAAACAGACGCTCCCCCTATGACAAATACCTTATCGCTCTCCTGTCCGGCCAGAGCTTCCTTAAGCTCTTCAATAGAATGTACAACCATTGCTCCCTCTATATCAAGCTCCTTATTTCTACTTAAAACTATATTCTTCCTTCCCGGAAGAGGTCTCGCCCCCGGAAATCCCTCTATAGTCTTTCTCCCAAGTATGACCGTGCCGCCCATTGTAAGAGTTTTAAAATTTTTGAGGTCAGAAGATATCCTTGTAAGAAGCTCTCCTTTATATCCTATACCCCAGTTTCTGTCTACTGCTGCTATCATCTTCATGGCAAATATCCCTCTCCATTTCTGTATCTATACTATATTGCTATAGGTATGTTCTTAACCTGCGGGCCGGTAACATAGTCCTCTATAGTGAAATCATCCAGTGTGAAATCATAGAAGTTCTTAACATCCGGATTCATTCTGAATTTAGGTGCCGGATATGTCGGTCTGCTTATAAGCTCCTTAACAATAGGTATATGCCTGTCATATATATGTGCGTCCGCGATAACATGCACAAGCTCTCCTGCCTTGAAGCCTGACACCTGGGCTATCATATGGAGCAATACCGCATACTGGACAACGTTCCAGTTATTTGCAGCCAGAACATCCTGTGAACGCTGGTTAAGGATCGCATTAAGCCTGTCTCCCGTAACATTAAAGGTCATGCTGTAGGCACATGGATAAAGATTCATCTCAGACAGATCAGCATGAACATAGATATTGGTCATCATTCTTCTGCTGTATGGATTCGTCTTAAGATCATATAAAAGTCTGTCTACCTGATCCATCATTCCCTCTTTATACTTGTGCTTCACGCCAAGCTGGTATCCGTATGCCTTTCCTATGGAACCGTCCTTATCAGCCCAGCTATCCCATATATGGCTCTTAAGATCATTGACATTATTGGATTTCTTCTGCCAGATCCACAATATCTCATCTATGGCAGACTTTATATAAGTCTTTCTGAGAGTTATGGCTGGAAATTCCTTTGAAAGATCATACCTGTTCACCACTCCGAATTTCTTTATGGTGTAGGCATATTCTCCATCCTCCCATTTTGGTCTGACTTTTTCCCCCTCGGTACTGTATCCGTTTTCTATTATATCCTTGCACATGTTGATAAATAATTCATCAGCTCTGCTCATACTGTTTCTCCTCCGTATACTTTATAAACACTTCCTCTATTCTACATTATTCCCGGCAAAAAAAGAAGAACAAATATTATTTGACATATTTCCGCTGCAAATATACCAATTATACCCATAAACCATACCAGTTATACCCATACAGACAAATTCCGCGTCTTTCGTTATATACTACATTCACACGAACCACATAAGCTTATTTGTTTCGCTATCTAAAAAGTCGGCGGATATCAGCCCCTAATATGCAAGGAGAAATAAAATGTCCAAAAAAAACACAAACAGTAACAACACAAATACACCACCTGCTGCCACAGCCGGGAACAAAGACATGTTCTGTAAGCTTCTCCGTCACTACAGGCAGAAGAAGAATTTAAGTCAACGTGAACTGGGTCTTATGCTGGGTTTATCAAGAAGTGGCTATGCCAATTATGAAAATGGAGCCTGCCTTCCCTGTATAGACCAGATAAATCTTCTATCCGAAATACTCGATTATGATTTTTTATTTGCATTTACCAGGGCAAACGCCAGCATTGCAAGTTATGAGAGAAAAAAAGAACCTGCGATGCTTGTATGCGACAACGCAGGAAATTATCATTACGATTCACGATTCCCGGGAGAAGCTGAAGATCCACAACCCACTGAGACCATAAAACCCGATCCGGATCAGGTTGAATTGCTTAGGCTCTACAATGACATAACAGACTGGGACAAACGCCTCATAAAAGAATATATGAAATTGAAAAGGAGTACATACAATGAACAACACATGCACATTTATGAAAAACCTAAGGGTGCTGAATAACCTCACCCAGGAGGAACTGTCACAGCGCATAGGCATAACAGCCTCTGCCTACTCGCACTTTGAAACCGGTATTCGCCAGCCGGATATTAACACTCTTGTTAAGCTCTGCTGTTTCTACAAGATAAATATCATGCATTTAATATATCTGGTCTGTATGGATATGTGCCCCACAGAGGATCAAGCCCCCGGAATGTTCCAGATATTCACCTACGGAAGCCTCTGTTCCTCAGATGAGAATACTCTTATCACAAAATTCCGACGGCTTGATCCTGATGATAAGCAAAACGCCCTGCTTTTCATTACCGCTGCCGAGATCTCTGAAAATGAGAATCATTAAGTACCCGCCTGTTGATCTCATTTAACACTTTCTTCTTGTCACCGCTCCACAGCGGAGCAACAAGGAGACTCTTAGGGCCATCCCCTGTGAGCCTGTGTACCACCATACCCGTCGGTATGACTTCTATGCAGGCTCTCAGGATATCTATATACTGATCCAGTGTCAGCACTTCAAAGTTTCCTTTCTCATACATTTCACACAAGGCTGTATTCCTAAGCACATGAAGGAGCTGGAACTTTATACCTTGTACACCCGAATTTCCTATATACTCTGCAGTCGCAACCATATCCTCCTTTGTTTCGTAGGGAAGTCCTATTATCATATGGGTTATTATATGGACGTCTATAGTCTTTAGCAGAGAAACCGCGGCGTCATATTCAGAAAGCCCATAGCACCTGTTTATAAGCCTTGCGGTATCCTCATGTATAGTCTGAAGTCCCAGTTCCACCCATACAGGCTTTATACGGCATAACTCATCAAGAGCAGCCACAACTCTTTCATCAATGCAGTCAGGTCTTGTGGCTATGGACAGCCCACATATACTGTCATTTTCTATAGCCTCCATAAACTTGGCATGTAGCACGTCAATATCTCCATAGGTATTGGTAAACGACTGGAAGTATCCGATATAATGATCTCCCTTAAACTTCCCATTTACCCTTTCCTTCGCCTTTTCTATCTGTTCAGTTATACTTAAATTTCTTTTCTGGGAAAAATCTCCGGAGCCTGATTCACTACAGAAAATGCAGCCTGCATATCCTCTGGTTCCATCCCTGTTAGGACATGTGCAGCCTGCATTTAATGATATCTTGTATACCTTCTCCGAGAATACATCCCGCATATACTGGTTTGCTGTATATATCTTCATATTCACCCGGTGTTTATCTGTTATTTATATTCACTAAAGCTTCTCCATGGCACGTATCAGCTCAGGCACAACCTGTTTCTTTCTGGATACCAGACCTTCCACATATGCGTAGTTATCATCAAAAGACTTGCCAAATGCCACCTGGCAAAGCTGCTTGGCGATACTGCCCTTACACAGTATTCCTGAACCTTCATCCAGTATATCTGTCATAATGAACAGACATATATCGCAATCGGCAAATTCCGTATCCTTCATATACTTCTTCATCTTGTCTGTTATACCGCTAAGTTCATCCTTGCTTATGGATGTTATCTGTCCTATACCTACAACTTTATCTCCAACATCAAACTTCTTATAATCCTGATGGAGTATCTCTTCAGTGGTCTTTCCCGTAAGATTACTTCCGGCTGTGAACATGGACATGGCAAGTTCCTTGAGATCTACCTCAGCTATACCTGCCAGTTCCTTGGCATACAGTTCATCAACCGGTGTACAGGTAGGTGACTTAAACATAAGCGTATCTGAAAGTATGGCGGCACACATAAGTCCTGCCGTAGCCCTGTCAGGGAAAATATTCTGCTCCTTGTACATCATATATATAATGGTAGCTGTACAGCCAAGAGGCAGATTTCTGAAATAAACCGGAGCCACAGTTTCAACGCTGCCTATCCTGTGGTGGTCTATTATCTCAAGAATCTCAGCCTTGTCTATATTATCTACCGACTGGCTTCTCTCATTATGATCCACAAGTATAATCTGTTTTTTTCTGGAATTAATAAAGTTTCTTCGTGATACAAGACCCTTGTACATTCCGTACTTGTTCACCACAGGGAAATATCTGTATCTGGTCTTAGACATAACCCCCTTAAGGGTCTCTATGGTGTCCTCTTCCCTGAAGGTGTATATATTGTCCTTTATCATAAAATGCTTTATAGGCATACTCTGACCTATAAGTCTCGCAACGGTGTAAGTGTCATACCTGCTTATAATCACAGTACATCCTGCTGCCTTCGCCTCCTCAAGCACCTTATCTGACACACAGTCAACAAGACATACAATAAGCATGCCTGCACCATTTTCAATAGCTGTATGCTGAGGTTTCTCCCTGTCTCCAAGAATTATTATATCATGGGGCTTTATATATTGCTTCATAACGTCCACATGAGCAGCGCCTATCATGACCTTACCGGATGGAACCACTGCATTTTCATCTCCAACCAGTATCTCACCATGTATGGTATCTATAACATCCTTACAGGTGGTCCCTGCCCTATAGAGTACATCAGAATCATTTGTAAGAAAATATGCCTCTGCTATATCACCTACGGTAACAAGTCCCTTAATCTTTCCGTCATCTACTACAGGAAGTGTCGTGGCGTCATTTTCCTGCATAAGTTCAAACGCTTTCTTTAAGGTAATATCTCCCGACACTCCATCCACCAGTCTATAGGTTATGTCCTTAACCTGAGAATCAACGTCTGAAAGCAGTTCCGGTGTCTTAACTCCAAATCTCTTAAGTACATATTCTGTCTCTTTATTCAATTTTCCTGCCCGCTTAGGGAAATACTTATTCTCAGTCAAGTTCTTAAGGTTTGCATAGGCAATGGCAGAACATATGGAATCCGTATCAGGATTCTTATGTCCTATTATAAATACCTCATCAGCCGGTGTATTATGCATATACTATACCAAATACAGGCGTGATATATATCACGCCTGCTATCCTTCTTTTAAATTTTAAGCGTAACATCTTCTTATATTGTGTTTCTTAATAAGAAGATTATACTACTATATTTCACTGATATCTACAAGTGAAAGTTTTCTGTCAGCAGATGTCTCAAGACTTGTTAAGAGTGCGTCTGCTGTGTCAAGGCTTGTAAGACATGTAACTCCTGTCTCTACTGCATGACGTCTTATTATAAATCCATCCTTGCTCTTCTCAATACCCTGTGAAGGAGTATCTATTATCAGATCTATCTCATGGCTCAAGATAAGATCAAGAAGGTTAGGTGACGGCTCCTCTACCTTGTTTATAAGCTTGGCAGGCACACCATTTTCATTGAGTACTCTGCAGGTGCTTCTTGTGGAATATATCTCGTAACCGATATTTACAAATCTTCTTCCGATATCTATTGCATCCATCTTATCGGAATCCTTTACTGTAAGTATCATCTTCTTGGTCTTAGGAAGATTTACACCGGCTCCAAGGAATGCCTTATACAGCGCTTCATTGTAATCCTTTGAAATACCAAGACATTCGCCCGTTGACTTCATCTCAGGTCCAAGGCTTATCTCAGCACCTCTGATCTTCTCAAATGAGAATACAGGCTTCTTGATGGCAAAATACTCTGATTCAGGCTGGAGTCCCGGCTCATACTCCATATCCTTTATCTTCTCACCAAGGATAACCCTTGTGGCAAGATCTACGATAGGTATTCCTGTAACCTTGCTTATATATGGAACTGTACGGCTTGAACGTGGATTTACCTCTATTACATATACTTCATCATTGAGAGCAATAAACTGTATGTTTATAAGTCCTATAACGTGAAGGCTGTTGGCAAGCTTCTTAGTGTAATCAACTATTATCCTCTTTACCTTTGGTGAAAGGGTCTGGGCAGGATATACGGATATACTGTCACCTGAATGTATTCCGGCTCTCTCTACATGCTCCATGATACCAGGGATAAGAATATCCTCTCCATCACATACAGCGTCAACCTCAACTTCCTTACCCATAAGGTACTTATCCACAAGAATAGGATGCTCCTGGGTATATCTGTTGATGATATCCATGAACTCTATTATATCCTTATCTGATATGGCAATCTGCATACCCTGACCACCAAGAACATATGAAGGTCTTACAAGAACAGGATATCCAAGGCTGTTAGCTGCCTCAAGAGCCTCATCCCTTGTAAATACTGTATGTCCGGCAGGTCTTGGGATACAGCACTTCTCAAGGATCTCATCAAAGAGCTCTCTGTCCTCTGCTGCGTCAACATTCTCTGCGCTTGTTCCAAGGATCTTAACTCCCATCTCCATGAGTGCTTCAGTAAGCTTGATGGCTGTCTGTCCTCCAAACTGCACTACCGCACCGTCCGGCTTCTCAAGATTTACGATTGCTTCAACATCCTCTGCTGTAAGAGGCTCGAAGTAAAGTTTATCTGCTATATCAAAGTCTGTACTTACAGTCTCAGGGTTGTTATTTACAATAATGGTCTCGTAACCCTTTCTTGCAAATGCCCATGTGCTGTGTACTGAACAGTAATCGAACTCGATACCCTGACCTATTCTGATAGGACCTGAACCAAGTATCATTACCTTCTTTCTGCTGTTGTCTTCCACAACCTCATTCTCACCATCAAAGCATGAATAATAGTAAGGTGTAGCTGCGTCAAACTCTGCGGCACAGGTATCAACCATCTTGAATGAAGCTGTGATACCATAATCATATCTCATCTTTCTGATCTCTTTTTCTGTCTTTCCTACAAGACGGGCAATAACCTTATCAGGAAACTCAACTCTCTTGATCTCCTTCATGAGCTCATAGGAGATATCTCCCTTAGACTGTATGATCTGTCTTTCCTTTCTTACAAGGTTATGGATCTTATCGATGAACCACCTGTCTATCTTGGTGATATTGTATATCTCATCATATGAAATGCCTCTTCTTATGGCCTCGGCAATAACATATATTCTTCTGTCATCTACTCTGTGGAGAAGCTCAATAACCTCTTCATCAGTCATATCCTTATATCTGCTCGACCAAAGACTGTCTACATGCTGCTCAAGTGAACGAAGAGCCTTCATAAGGGCACCCTCAAAGTTTGTACAGATACTCATAACCTCACCGGTAGCCTTCATCTGTGTGGTAAGATCATGGTCTGCCTTTATGAACTTATCAAACGGAAGTCTAGGTATCTTGACAACAACATAATCTAGAGCAGGCTCAAAGCTGGCATATGTCTTCTTGGTAATGGCATTTGGTATCTCATCCAGATTGTAGCCAAGAGCGATCTTGGCTGAAACCTTTGCTATAGGATAACCTGTAGCCTTTGACGCCAGTGCTGATGAACGGCTTACTCGAGGATTTACCTCTATAACGCAGTATTCAAATGATGTTGGGTGAAGTGCAAACTGTACGTTACATCCACCTGTTATCTTGAGTTCTGATATGATATTAAGTGCTGCACTACGGAGCATCTGGTATTCCTTGTCTGCAAGAGTCTGAGATGGAGCAACTACTATTGAGTCACCCGTATGGACTCCCACAGGATCAAGATTTTCCATGTTACATACGGTGATACATGTGCCGTTAGCGTCACGCATTACCTCGTACTCTATCTCTTTCCAGCCTGCGATACATCTCTCTACAAGAACCTGTCCAACTCGTGAAAGTCTGAGGCCGTTCATAAGTATCTCTACAAATTCTTCCTCGTTGTTGGCGATACCGCCGCCACTTCCTCCAAGGGTGTACGCAGGACGGAGAACAACCGGATAACCGATCTTCTTTACAAATTCAAGGCCATCATGAACTGTGGTTACAACCTCTGATGGGGCAACAGGCTCATGGATCTTCTCCATGGTCTTCTTGAACTCAAGTCTGTCCTCTGCCTTCTTAATAGTCTGGGCCGATGTACCTATAAGTCTTACATCCTGCTCCCTTAAGAAGCCGCTCTCCTCAAGCTCCATTGCAATATTAAGCGCTGCCTGCCCTCCAAGGGTAGGAAGAAGACTGTCAGGCTTCTCTTTCTCTATAACCGCCTTTACAACATCGGCAGTAAGGGGCTCTATATACACCTTATCGGCAATATCCTTATCTGTCATGATAGTTGCCGGATTTGAATTTATAAGTACAACGCATATACCCTCTTCCTTAAGGGATCTGCACGCCTGGGTTCCGGCATAGTCAAACTCTGCTGCCTGTCCGATTACAATAGGACCTGAACCTATAACTACAACCTTTTTGATATTTGCATTCTTTGGCATTACTTAGACACCTCCATCATGTTCATAAATGTATCAAACAGATAACCGGAATCAAGAGGACCTGCACAGGCCTCAGGATGGAACTGGACTGTCTGTGCATTCTTTCCAAGATAATGTACACCCTCAACGGTTCCATCATTTACATTTACAAAGCTTACCTCAGCTATCTTTCTGTCAAGAGTCTCCTCCTTAACCATGTATCCGTGATTCTGGGTAGTAATATAAACCTTTCCTGTCTTAAGATCTCTTACAGGATGATTTGCACCTCTGTGTCCGTATTTCATTTTCTCTGTGTCCGCACCATTGGCAAGAGCCATTAACTGATGTCCAAGACAAATTGCAAATATTGGAATATCTGTTTGGAATAATTTCTTGATCTCATTGATTGTCACCTGACATGATTTAGGATCGCCAGGGCCATTAGTTAACATAATTCCGTCAGGATTGTCTGCGATGATCTCCTCAGCCGGTGTTTCAGCCGGATATACTGTAACCTGGCAGTCTCTTTCAAGTAAAGATTTGACTATATTGTTTTTAACACCAAGGTCAATAACTGCTACCTTATAACCTGTTCCGGGATAGAACTCCTTCTCCTTGCATGTTACCTCAAGAACAACATGCCCCATCTCCCATGCCTTGATCCTGCTTATGCATTTATCAAGATCATATGCCTCATCAGTAGTTATCATGCCCTTCATGGTACCCTTATTTCTAAGGATCTTTGTAAGAGCACGGGTATCAATTCCCTCAATGCCCGTAATTCTATTATCTACAAGGAATCTGTTGATGTCTTCATTGCTTCTGAAGTTACTAGGATACTTACACAGCTCTCTTACAATAAATCCTGACTGCCATGGCTTTGTCGCCTCCATATCATCATAACATATTCCATAATTACCAATAAGGGGATATGTCATACAAACCGACTGACCTGCATAAGAGGGATCTGTAAGAATTTCAAGATAGCCGGTCATTGAAGTATTGAATACTATCTCACTGATTATCTCTTCGGTAGAACCAATGCTGCTACCTTCAAATACATGTCCATCCTCCAGTATTAAAAAAGCCTTCATAATACACGTTTTCCTTTCTTTTTTCTATTTTTGCTCAAAAAAAAAGAGTGAACAAAGGGATTTTCTGGAAATCCTTAACTTTCTTCATTGCCTCTTTTTTTCTAATTTAATCAATATTAACACAATCATTTTACTAATACAATATTTTTTTCGTCAGTTTTTTTGTGAATTTGCTTTAGAAAACTCACAGCCGCAGAAATTCTGCCTGTACAGTCCGTATTCATGGGACAATTCTATGGAATGTTTGTATCCGTTCTTCTTTTTGAAGTCACTGTACAGATATGGTATTTTGTATTCCTGTTCCAGCTCTCTTCCTATCTCATTAAGCCATGCCGAGTTTTTATGGGGACTTATGGACAGGGTTGTGGTGAAATAATCATATCCGTGGCTTACTGCATAAGCGGCAGACTTGTCAAGTCTTAATCTGTAGCACTTATAACACCTGCTGCCTCCCTCAGGCACCTCCTCAAGACCTTTGCTCATTTCTAAGAACTTCTCGCTCTCATGCTCCTCAAGAAATGTACCTACTTCATCATGGTACACATTGTCCACAAATCTCACCAGTTCTCCCCAGCGTTTCATATATTCCTCATACTCTGTGATATTTGGATTGTAAAAATATGCCGTAATATGAAAATATTCACTTAGCACAGACAGGCAGTGGCTGCTGCAGGGAGCACAGCAACAGTGTAACAGAAGTCTTGGTTTTGTTCCTTCCGATATATTTTTTATCTGCAACTCCATAATTTTATTGTAATTTGCATCTTTTTGAATATATTTACTAATTTCAAACATGTTTTTTTCTC
>ERZ1034920.558-NODE-558-length-28740-cov-7.503748_pt1 | contig 28740 bp, 15 predicted proteins | sample MGYA00520688_ERZ1034920 | MGnify/ENA primary metagenome ERZ1034920 (study PRJEB33766, sample SAMN09781785) | gut metagenome | biome: gut microbiome | host: Homo sapiens | place: Madagascar | study: EMG produced TPA metagenomics assembly of the PRJNA485056 data set...
CGTATCGCCTTTTACGAGATTTACGCCGTTTATCATAGCCGTCATTCTTTTATAAACGGATTCGGCGTCCAACGTTCCCGCAAAAATCTGTTTTAATTCCTGATTTTTTATAAAATTGATTTCGATAAAACTTTTATACTCTTTTTTTCCGAACTCGCGGATAAGATAAGTTTTCACGACCTGTCTTGCCCCTTTCACCATCAAGCAGTTATTACGATGCGTATTTTTCCATTCGACAAGTTTCTGATATGCTTTTCTTTTTAACATAACGTTTCTCCGAAATCAGGTTTTATTACCGATATTATACTCGGTTTTTTTGTATTTGTCAATCAAAAAGGAATAAAATCGGATATTGTTTTTCAGAAAAAAGGAATAAAATCCGATATTCGTTTCTTTGAAAAAGGAATAAAATCGGAATATCGTAAACCCGAAATCTTTTTATTAGTCTGAAAGCATTAAAAAACGCCGCCCTCCGCAAAAGCAAAGAACGGCGTTTTTCTGTCTGCCGGTAAAGTTACATAAACACTCTTACCGTCAGGTCGTGCCATTGATTTTGCCTGAGCATTCCGTCACGCTCTTTCCGGTGATTTCGCCTCTTTATAATCTATCGTACGTTCTCGACAAGGCTTACCACCTTACTGCCCGCGCCGTAAGCATTGCCGCGTAAACGCCATATAGTACGTCAGGTTTAGGTGTATGCGAGATAGCGAGAATCTTATCCGTGAACAACACTACCGTATGGCGTAGCAGACTGGTCTTACAACGCAAATACATCGAGGTTTGCGGTGTAGATTAATTTTACTGACATATTTATCGTAAAAGCCGTTAAGGTGTCTGCATTGGCACAATAACGGCTTTTAGTTTGATATGTATCATAAACCTAAAACGAATTCCTAACAGTATATACTTGCAAAACGAACATTTTTATTTTCAGCTTTTTACTGTCACGCAAACAATTCTTCTATGGCGTGCGACAAATTGGCGGGAATAGACCATTGGGCGAGAGTGGCTTTCAGGTCGGACTTGTTTGCCTTGATCACAGCATTAAATAGATGCTCGATTGTAAAGGTATTATCGCAATTATATGCCGACAGCACTGCGGTAAGGTTGCGTTTGCAATACGCCGCAAAATCGTCTTGCACAGCGTTAGTAACAACAATCGTATGCATTGTATTGCACGGCAACGTTACGGTAAAACAAAGGTTACCGTCTTGTTTTTCGGTTTCTACGCTTTCACCGTTGCACGTAACAATTGCGCGCACCGTGCCGCGCAACGTGAAATTGTATTCTCGCGTTTGCGGCAGAATTGTCGTATCCCCTTTCGGCGATATGTTTATTTCCATGCCGTCGTTTGTTGCCGCCGAAGTAAACACCGTGCGAACGCACTTACCGACAAGATAATCATTACTGTTGCCGTCGTCTTCGTACAATTCGAAACTGCCGTTTCCAATCGATGTAAGCACGTTGTATGCCTTAGGCACGTCACATTCGCCGCTCGGATCGGTGATAACAAAACCGCCGGCAGGTACGAACACGGGGATCTTTCCGCTGTCACGCGCAACGGTGATCACTTTGCCGCCGCTGTAATTGCGATCCGAATATACGTCGTACCACTCTCCGTCGGGAAGCCAAACTTGCGCACATGCCAATTGCGAGGCGTCACTGCGCTCGGTTATGGGAGCTACCAACAGATCGCCGAAAAAGTATTCGTTCGGATGCTGATAGCTCTCTTTTTGCTCGGGATATTTGTAGTACAGCGGCACGATCATGGGGCGGTTATAAAAATTGTTGTCGCACGCAAGCGAATATATATACGGCATAAGGCGTGCACGTTCGCGCAAAATTTCGCTTGCCAAACTTTCGGTGGCACTGTCGAACATCCACGGCTCTTTGCCCGAAATGGGCATATTACTAGAATGTAGACGCAATATAGGCAAAAACAAGCCTATTTGCAACCACCGCAGATACAGTTCGTTATCTTTTATACCGCCGAAATGTCCGCCTATATCGTGGCTCCAAAAACTGTAACCCACGTTGGACGACGTTGCGGTATAGTACGGTATGTATCGCAATACGTGCCATGTTACAAGCGAATCGCCCGAAAATCCCAACGGGTATCTGTGCGAACCTATCCCTGCATAGCGCGACAATATAAGCGGTCGGGCTGACTTTTTGCGCGCCAGATCCAGATAATGAAAATGATTGAGTCCCCACAACGGGTCATACCCCTCTATTTTAGATTGCGTTCCCTGTTGCCAGTCTATCCACCAAAAGTCCACGCCGTCGTTCTCGTACGGGTGGTGTATCTCGTCAAAATATGCGTTGATATAGTCGGGGTCGGTAAAGTCGAACGATACGACCTCTTTGGTGCGCGCGTCTTTACCCAAACGAGCCGCCATGCGCGCATAGCATTCTTCAAACCACCGCACGCCGTCGGCAGGGTGCAAATTGAGCGTAACGTGCAGACCGCGCTCTTTCAACACACGCAAAAAACGCTTATAATCGGGAAAGAGTTCTTTATTCCAAGTGTACCCCGTCCAGCCGCCCAAACTGCCGTACTTTGCATCGGTATACCCTTTTTTCGTAAGTCCGAACTGTTCGTTGGGATAGGTGTAGTGCCAATCCATGTCTACCGTGGCTACGCTGAGCGGAATACGTTTGCGCTTGAATTTGTCCATAAGCGCAAGATATTCCTCTTCGGTGTAGCCGTAAAACCGACTCCACCAGTTGCCGAAAACATATTTGGGAAGCATGGGCGTTTTGCCCGTAAGATCATACAGTGCAGACACCGCGCCGTAATAATCGTGTCCGAAAGCAAATACATACAAATCGGTTTGTTTGTTACGCGCCGCTACCATGCCGTCGTCGCCGAGCACCAAGGAATTTCCGTCGTCCAAATATGCCACGCCCTGCTTGGACGTAACGCCGCCGCACAACAGCCTGCCGTCGCGTATAGGCGCAATTTCACGACCGCCCTGCTTATTGGTCACGTATATCGTATCCATGAGATTCATGTCGAGCGTGCGCCCCGTACCCGCAAAAATCCCCTTGTTGTATATCTTTACTTGTTTGCCGTTCAAAATAACGGAACTGCGCTTTACGTTGTGCAAATCCACCGCCAACGTTACCGCCACCGTGTGTACCCTAAGTTCGTCCTTTGTTTGCGTACAGGTAAAATCCACTTTGCCGAAATTGCGATACCATACGCACTGCGTCGCCGCATCGGTAAAACCGCCGTCGCTCTGCTCTATTCTAAACAGTTTGTCGCGCAATACGCTTACGCGCACATTGCCGCACACTACCGTGTTTTCGGCATGCGCCAAAGATCGCGTTTTTGCTATAAGATATTCGTTCAGCATACCACTACCTACTTTTTTGTTTTTTCATACAACTTTTTTGTTTTTTCATACAAAAGAATACCGGCAATTTCAAATCTCACAAGGCGATACCAAGCGGCGATAATTGTTGATAAGTAAATTATCGGGATGGTCCGGATCGAGGGGCAACACCTTTTCTTCCAATTCTTCTATGCACGCAATACGACCTTGCGCATAGTCTTGCAGACGGGCGCGGCAGTAGTGAAGATGCTGTTTTACCCCACCCAAACGCGCGCATTGCACCTCGAAACCGAAGGGCTTGTTCACCTTGTTCCACTGCGAAGAATACGATTGGAAAAATTTGTCAAGCCGCTTTTCGGTTTTTGCGTACATATCGGCGACAGTCGATATAGCTTGTTTATCCTTTGCATCATACGCCTTGCGCGTACGCACCCCCAAATACGCTTTGTATTCCATAAGCAGGCACAGCTTGGACGCGGTGTCGAACAGATAGGCATATTCCCCCGCACGCGTTTTTGCGGCGCGCAGTTTTTTGGCATATTCGGCATACGGAATAGGCGTATGCGCGTTTATCTCGGCATCTAAAATTCCCAAAAACGGATCGGCATATAAAAGTGATTTGCTCGGGTTTGCCAACACGCTTTCGTCCGTTATATCGGGCACGGTGTCGGGCAATGCAAGTAAAGAAAAATCTTGTGCCGAAACGGAAAATAACTCTTCGAATCCTAGCGCTATCCTCTCGCGGTCAAATTGGCCGTCGGCAAACCTACGCACACTGTATAGCATATATAACGCCGCAAACGGTGTACACTCGCCGCCGTTGTCTCCCCATATGGTGATCAGAACGTTGCGCACGCCGTTTTGGCGCACGCTTTGCATGGCGGGCAACATTGTAGCAAACGTCTTTCTCTGCGTAGGCGCAAAGCCCAGCCAAGTCCATGCGCCACCGGCAAACCACACCTCGCCCTTGAACTGTTTGTGCTTGGCAAACATGGCGTCGTACATGCTCCGATCTTCGTGATAATAGTCCCAATACACCTGCTCCACTCCGTCGGGTTGGTGCGCGAATATGCTTTCGGGCAACGCGACGTCGGGCGCGTAATACTCTCCGTTTGCCGCCAAACGGAAAAACATATCGCTCCACATATGCGCCGTAAAACCGTACTTTGCGGCAATGGAAGCCACGCGCGCGAGATGACGGGAAAGTATTTCGAAGCGGTCACACGCACCGTGCAGATCCAGATTTTTACCAAGTCCCACCATGTGCGCCTCATCCATACCTATATGCACGTTGCGAGAGGTGAAATTGCTGGCAACCGAAGCAAAAATACGGTCGAGAAAAGCATATGTTTCGTCGTCGTCGGCAAGCAAAATATCGTTGCAATCGGTTATCTCGCAAAAACGCGCCAACTTGACGGGATTGGTAAAGTGCGCCAACGTCTGTATGCAAGGAATCAGCTCTATACCCAACGATTGCGCGTAAGCGTCCAACTCTTTGATCTCGCTTGCACTGTACCGCCCGCGCATGTATCCCAAGTACGGTTCGCCATCCACCTCATAGGTATCCTCGGCATACAGTTCCAATGTATTGTATCCCATTTTTTGCAAGGCGTCCATGAATTTTTTCAATGCGGAAACCTTGGGCACTGCGTTACGCGAACAATCCAACATAACGCCGAAATGTTTATAATCCATTTGTTGCTCCTTAAACAAATTGCGGGACGCGCTCGTATAGGCAAAGTCCCACAATCATTATACCGCTATTTATTTTCGATTGCAAGGAAAAACCGTCAAACGCATTTTTTGCACACCGTAAGGGTACAGCACGATTTTTTCTTTTTTGCCGTCTTTCGGCACAGCGGGCAAATACCGCGGCGTAAACACAAAATCACCCTTTTCGTATGTATACTGCTTAATGTATAAGTCGGTGCAACGCTGTACGATTTTCGGGCGATCGAAATCCCAATTGTCGATACGTTGTGCCCAAAGCGTAAGGTGCGGCAACGAACTTCGCTCAAATGTATCGTCGCCCCTGCCCGCACCAAACTCCGCCTCCGCGTTTTCATCCACGGCATAACGCCACTCGAAATCGGCGTACATATCATACGTGGGAAAACTCTTTCCCGTTTGCTTTTGCGCTATGCGCCGCTCTTTGCCGCCCAAAGCGTATACGAGCGCGCCTTTGGTAAAGTACACGCCGCCGTGCGTAAAATGCTTTTGCACATCGCTCGTCAACGAAACGATTATTTGCGTGTTGCCGTCTACGGGCAATTGCACATATCCGTTCAAGGGATACAACTGCACCGCACTGCCGTTTACCGTTACGCGCAGCGACGTACTCCACGCAGGCACGCGAAACCGTAACGTAAAAGAGGCGTTCGTCGTTACGGTAAACGTTATACTTTCCTCAAACGGATAATGCGTCCGCTCATCCACCGTCACGGCGTTGCCGTCTACTTCACACTCGTACCGAGAAGGACCGAACAATCGGCAAGTTACCGTATTGCCGTCACATTGCCACATATTCCATACGTAATTGGGCATAAAGCGGTTTACGTTGCCGGGACAACACTGTGTTCCGGGATCGGGGCGGTAACTCATCCACTCTTTACCCGCAAAAAAACTATTGTGATTGGAAGTGCCGTCGGCAATGAGTTGGTTGGCGCAAGAAAAATACTGCAACGCCTTAAAGTCTTCCAGCACGGAGCCGAGCCCCGCATTAAAAATGCACCGCTCTATTTTGTCGCCGTACGCGCCTTGATCCGTAGCCGTCTGCATATAGTACAATGCCCACGTATAGTCGGAAATATCGCACGTTTCGTAGCTTTCCATAAAGTAGTCGCTCAGCAAAAATTCGTCACTGCAAGGGCACCCGCCGGGCAACATAAAAAACTTGTCGATTTTGGCAAACGCCGCAACGGACGCACGCAAATACGCTTCGTCGTTTGTTGCCGTATACAGCAGTGCGCCCAGCTTGGCGTACTCGTTGTACGTAACGCCGTGCGCATACGGCTTTTTATCGGACAGCGCCACGCGGTCGCAGTTATCGTCCTCGCATACGTCGTTGTACTTTTTATAACTCTCGCACGCCAAATCGAGCAGACGCTCGTCCTTGCTTTGCAAGTACAGCAACACCATGATCTCTACATTGAGCACGTCGCGAAAACGCGTATAGTCGGCGGTGTGCCCCACGTAGTGCCGCGTAAGCGCCTGCAAAATTTTCGGGTCGCGGTTATATTCCCACAGCACCAGACACGCGCGAAAAAATACCACGTGCGGCCAACGCCCCCACGGAATATTTTTCATGAATTGCGGACCCAAATATCCTTCCTCGTCGGGATGATCCAGCACGCTGTAAATGATTTGCGACGCCCGCTCGATATCTTTTTTTCTGTTCAGCAAAAGGGCGCAGCGCGTATAGCCGTCCAGCCAATACGCCGTCTGTTCGTATTCCCACCAGTTGGGATGTTCTTCGCCGTCCGCCGCCGCTTCCGTTCCCCACCACGTGCGATCGAAGGGAAAACCCGCTTCTTCGATATGCCCCGTAAGTCCTTCCATTTGCGTTTGCAAAAAACCTTGCAACCAACCTTGCGCCCGTATTTTCATCCGCACCTCGCAAAAGCCGCTTGGGGGTGTACGGGCAATTTACCAAGCTCTTCGTCCGACGCGCGCTCATTGTACACATAGCGGTGCAAATACACGATGGGCATTGCGCTCCACCCGTGGCACAGACTGCCCGCTCCGCCGTACAACTCCGCCCCGTCCAACGTTTCCCAAAAGCTGGTGGCTCCGTTGTTGAGCATATACAAATACGCCGCTGAAAAGTCGCTCACGATATATTCGCGATACGTACTGCTCACCCCGTACAACGCCTCGTACTCGAAAATTTTCATGGCAAGCGACGTGGGTTGCAAGCCGCCGACCACGATGCGTTTTGCTATGCGTTCCGCCTTATCGGACGCACACCCCGAAAGTATGGCAAGCGAATTGCCCAACGCCGAAAAGGTATCGCACCCCGCATAGCTACGGAACAATCCGTCCTTTTCGCTCCAAAAATGTGTTCTTACAGCATTTTGCCGTTGCGCGATCTGCTTGTCGTAGTTCTTTTTTACACCCAACGCTTTGTACACGGCATTCATGCTTTGCATTGCCATAATATAAAAGCAGTTGAGCGACAACGCCACGCCGTCCGTAACGGTTGTGCCTTGTCCGTTCAGCCACTCGTTCCACTCGTAAAAATTCCAAAATTGCGCAAACTCGCGCACCAAGCCGTCGTCGGTGGCGTTGGCGGCAAAGGTCGACAAAAGTCCTTCCATAAGCGGCAGATTTTCTTTTGCCAACGACGTATCGCCCGAAAAAGTCACGTACTCTTGCATTTGCAAGATAAACACCAAACTGTAAAAGGGTATCACCGAATGTACGCCCGAGGGCATGCATGCGGGCAACAATCCGTCGTACAGCGGCGCTTTGCTCATCAGCCAAAGATTGGAACGTGCGTACTCGTACTCGCCGAACGCATAGTAACTGCACAGCATCATATTGCGGCTGTCCAGCGGATACAGTGTCTGTTCCCGCCACGGACAGTCCTCGTAATGCTCGTGCATGCACAGCCGCAACGTGCGTACGCCCGTTTGATAAATGCGAGCAAATACGGAAGACGTCGTGGAGAATGGCTTTTCCTCTACGGGGTACGGCGTTTCTTTCATGCCGATAAAGTCGATATCCGCTTCTTGGGAAAAGATTTGAAAATACCTGCACCCTATTCGACGCATATATCCCACGAACTCGAACGCTTGCCCACTGCCCGTAAATTGCAATGAATAGTCCTGGTGGTCGTAATAGCGCATAAGGTTGCCGTCTTGTGCAATATATTCGCCGAATACCACGGTAACCAAACATCCCTTTGGCGCAGAAAACCGAATATGCAACAGACCCGCCTTTTCCTCGCCCAGATCGTAAATGCGGCGCTCGCGATGCACAAGTTCGGCGTACGACGTGGGCAAAAGTTCCAGTTTGCGGTTGGGGCGCGCATACAGTTGTCCCGCGTCCGATACGATAACGGCGTCGGAAAAGCCCGCGGGCACGAAATCCTTATCTCCGAACCCGTCGTATTTAGACGCATCGTAGCAAAATGACAATCCCAGTTGCGTGGTAATTTCTTTTTCGCGGTAGCTTACGAAATCGGGCGCAATGCGGCACTTGGTGTGCCGTCCCGAATATGTCAAAACGGTATTACCCGAAAAAATTTCGTATATAAGCCCGTGCGTGCCTTTCACATAGGTCATAGAATCGTGACCGCAGTACCACACCGAAATGCAAACGGCGTTACTACCCGCATGCACGAAAGGCGTTATATCCACCTCGTCGTACACGCGGTGAGTAGGAAACGAACGGTATTGCCCGAACGCCGCTACGTTGCCGTTTACGTACAAAACGTAGTCGCTGTCGGCGGATATCCGCACCGTTACGTTGCCGCTTGCCGCTTCGAAATTGTCGTAAAACTGCGCGTATTCGTCGGCACGCTCTTTATTCGTGGGCCAAATCCATGTAGCTCGTTGCATAATACTCCAAATTATTTTGCGCGAAGAACCACCAGAACGCCTTCGCCCGCCTCTACGGTAAGCTGCAAATTCTCGGTGGCAACACTTACTTTTTGTCCGCGTTGCGTTACGTCGTAACCATACTTGTCGTCGAATTTCAACGTGATTTTTTGCTTTTGATCGAACGAATTGTTTACCACGTACAGCGTCGTTCTGCCCTGATAGTCGAAGCAACCCACGATGGCGTTATCTGCCACGACACTTTTCAGCTCGCGCCAACTGCCATTGGTAAACACCTCTTCGCCGTTGCCCACCATGTACGCACGCGAGCCGGTGGCTATAATGCCTTGGCTGGACGCGTTCATTAAAACACCGTCGATAGCTTGTATTTGCGTTGCCGCTTTTTTGGCGTAATAGTACCATTGATTGATATTGCCCAAACCACCCACGATGCCGAAACGGGTATAATCTCTGCCGCCGTCCGGAGTTTCGGCAAAGTTGATCTCCGGCAAGATTTCCTGAATAAGATCGAAATATCCCATGCCCTTCATGCCATACGCAAGAAGCGTATTGATATTCCACAAGAACGAACTCTCCGAAGGAAAGAGCGGATATTCGGTGGCGACGGGTTTACCGCCCTCGCCCTCCCACTGTCCGCCCGCTTGCACGAACGCCCAGAAAGGCGCTTGATATTGATTGGCCACTTTGCGCGCCACCGAAATGTTTTCGAAATACGGCACGATGCGCGAATTCTTGTCTAAATCGAGCGCGTTACTGCCCATTACGAACGGATAGTAATCGTACATCAAATAAGGCATTTTCACCTGCTGCATATATGTGCTCAAATATTGCTCGTAGGTGTTGCGTTTGCCGTTCGTCATGCCGAACGCCGAGTCGGGCGCGTAGTTGGGCAACATATTGATATACACGCTTCTGTCGTTATACCCCAAGGCGTCGAACGACGATTTGAGCGTTTGCAAGGGCGCAAACTTTTCCGTCGTGGGTTCGTCCAAGCCGTAAATGCCCGCACAACCGGGGTGATTGATGTAGTCGCCTACGATGGACGCCAAATTGCTCATGTTCGCTTCGTTTATATCTTCCATTTTGAGTCTTTGGTCACGCACGAAGTACACCATGCCGAACTTTTCGGCTTGATTGAGCGCGCGCATTACGGACGCCGGCTCTTCGCAATATTCATCGCGCGTAAAGAGTATGTTGTTTACGCCGCAATCTTTGAAAAGCTGCCAAAAGTAATCGTCCAAAAAATCGGGTTGCACTTGCCCGTTGTACGCGGGCACTTTGGTCTTATACGGTCCCGCAAACCCGCCGATGGGCATCACGTCGTTGCCGATACGGTCAAACGTATACGAATACACGGGTTGTGCGCCCCAATTTTTTGCGGGCGTATACGTTACGGTAGGTTTTGTCGTGCCGCCCTGGCTATCATCGTCCTCGTCTATGATGATTTCGGGCGGATCGTATTCCTCGGCGTGGTCATCGCCCTTTTTACTGCCGCACGCGCCGCCGAACATAGAAAATGCAAACATAATACCTCCCAAAAATACCGTTGCCAGTTTTTTCCAAATACCTTTTTTCATCTCTTTTCTCTCCTTATCACGCTTTAGCCGACAACAAATCGTTTTCGTCCCACGTATCTTCGTAAACGTAATCGCCGGGCACGTACGTTAAGTTGCTCACGTATTCCACTTGCACCACGTTCTTGCCCACGTCGCGGTTGATGACCGACAAGTTGTCTACCGTAAAGCTACCTTGCCACACCGTTTCGGGGCGTGCCGATCCGACGTCGGCGGCGTTCATGGCGTACGCGCTCATAATCTGCACGTAGCCCTTGGGCGTAAATCCCATGTTGCGCGCAAATATCTCGGCAAAACCGTTTTCCGTTGTCGTCTTTATTCCCACGCGCACCACGCCGTCTACCATGACGACGCGTACCGACACGGCTTTGCCCGCGTACATATCGTACTTGTCGGGCAAAATTATTTCGTCGATAACGTCCTTGCCGTTCATCAGTTGCGCAACCGTATGATCCCCTTTTACTATGGGCGAAGCGGAGTCGCTCTTAAACCTGATCATAAGCGGCGAGGACTGCGACACCTTGTCTTTTTCCTTTGCGCCGAACGCCACCGATATGGGCGCCGACACACTCTTTACCAATACGCCGTCCTCGTACACCGCCTCCGTTTGCACGGCAGGCATATCGAAGGCAAACTCCACGTTGGAATACTCGCGCATGGTGCTCAAAATGGCGTCGCCCGTGTTGGCAAAGGTAAGCGCTTTGTTTTGCACGGTCAGCCCCGAGTTAGGCAACACACCCGCCTTGGACATGGTGGTAAATGCGTTTTGGTTGAAATATCCGTAGTCGAACGACTCGTAGCACTCCACGTTCTCGGGCGTGTCGTACGAATAGGTCACGATATGCAAATCGCGCACGGTGGCTTTGGCGTAACTTTTGGATATCAGTCCGCTCACACCGCTCACGCAACCTATGCCCATATACCCTTCGGTAGACACGTCTTGCACGTTTTGCGACTGTGCGCTGCCCACCGTTACGGTTGCCACGCCCTCGTTGGATACGACGATCTCCACGGCAAAGGGTGCGTTGAGATCAATGTCGGCGTTTGCCGTAAACAGTTCGCGCGTGTTGTTTCGGGACTCGTACTTGCTTATGCCCCACTTGCCCTTTTCAAACCACAGCATAGACCCGCTTTGCAACGATTTGTGTCCCGAGCTGGTCAGTCCGAATAAAAAGCCGAATCGCGCATTGGAGGGCATCTCGGTAAGCGTGATCACGGCGCCGATGCGGAAGCACTCTTCCACCTCATACGCTTTCAGATTGTTCGCCTTAACGTTGTACGTCGCTGCCGAATTTGCCATTTTGGCGGTAAACGAAATGGACTCGCCCGCCGCCGCAACGCATTTATCGTCGTTGTCGGTGTGCCATACGTCGCCCGCCAGTCCTTGGCTGTATCCGCTCTCGTCGCACACCACCACGGTAGACACGCCCGCGTACACGTACGCCACGTTTATGCCCACGAGCGAAACGCACATGAGAAGCAAGGCAAGCAGCAATACGGTGCGCTTTACGGTTTTGTTTGTTTGCGTCATACTTTTTCCTCCCCTTACTGCAAGCCCGCGTTAGACAAGAAGTCGGACCAGTTGCTGTTATAGTAGCTTACCGCGCCGCTCCACAGCTTGCCGGCATTAGAGCGCCCTTTTTCCACTGACAGCGCGCCGATAGGCTCGGTTTTGCCGAACGGACGCAAAGCGCCTTTGGTGAACAGCACGCTACGGTACGGCGCCGCCTCTTGCAAGAGCGGAACGGCTTTCTCGGTAAGCGCTTTCGCCGTCAGTTCGAAATCAAGCCACCCCGTCGTATCCAAGCTCCCCGTGCTCAAACGGGCGGGATGCATAGAGTGCGTGTATTGGCTGAAAATGCGAATAGCCTCGTCCGAATAGCAGAATTTTACGAACTCTTTTGCCGCTTCGGTGGCGTTGGAATATTCGGGAATAACGAACAAGTGTCCGTCAAAGTTGGAGCTCATTACGTGACGCGCCTCGTACACTCTGTCCCACTCGGCGTCCGTTATGGTAAAGTCGTTGAACGCGAGTTGTTTTGCCGCACCGTCGTCAAACGCATCCACGGCATCGATGACGTCGCGCAACTGATAGTCGTTTTCCACGTTGGGCAGATTGTCTTTGATACTGCTGATTATAGGCGTTTTCATCATTTTCAGATTGGTGTCCGTTGCCTCGCTGTTGGACTTCATTTCGTTCACCAACCAGTTGCCCGTAACCATCATGGCGGCATAGCCGTTCATGAACATGGTCTGTGCGTCGTTGTACTCCAATGCGTTGGATCCGTCCGTCACCGTATTGGCGCGGATAATGCTGTCCAACACCTCGAACGCTTGCTTGCGTCCGTCCTCGCGAATGAGTACGTCCTTAGACGGCGAAACGCCTTGCTCGTCTTTGAGCGCCATAAACGTCTTGTAGTAGTAATCCAGTCCGTCGTACTGTGCTTGCCACGTTTTGTATACGCGGTTCCAGTAGCCGCCCGCGGCGTAATGGATAAAGGGTGCGGTCTTATCTTTGAGCGCCGCGTCGCCCGTCAGATCGGTGACCAGCGTGACCAGTTCGGTGGTGGTACGCGGAACTTCGTATTTTTCACCGTCGATAATATCGGCGTTGTACACAATGCCTTCGAGCGATCCGGAGTACGACAATCCGTAGTAGTTGCCGTCCGCCCATTGCAAACCCTCTTTCACCTCGGGGATAAGCTTTTCGCCTATCGTTACGCTTTCGCCCTCGCACGTGCTCGTCAAGATATCGTTGAGCGGCAACGCCTTTTCGTTATACGGCAAATCGATAACCGACGTGCAATACAAGTCGATACTGTTAGAGCCGCTTTGCGCAATGGTGTTGGCGTACACCGAGCCGTCGGTGGTGGACTCGAATATCACGTTGTATTGCGGATATTTCTTTTTAAACGCTTTTACCGTCTCTTTCATATATTCGTCGCCGAACCCCGACTTCCAAAACGCTATTTGAATGTCCGTTTCGGAGTCGGGCACTTTTTTTCTGCACCCTGCAAGCAACGAACTGCCGCACAGCATGAGCGCCACTGCTATCAATACGCTTAAAATCTTTTTCATAATAAACCTCCCATGGGTATTTTTTCCGTACTTATTCTTTTACGCCGCCCAACGATATGTTGCTGGTAAACGCTTTGTTGAAAAAGGCGAACAGCAACAAGGGCGGAATGGAAACGATGAAATACGCCGCATACAAATAATCTTGCCGCACAATGGACTGCGCTTTGGCCTGAAAGAGATATATGCCGCCTGCCAACGTGGGAATTTTGGGCAAATACACGAGCACCGACGAATAGTTGTTCCAGTCTGCCACCCAAGCCAAAACGAACAACGCGCCGAATATATTGAGTATTTGCGGGAACATGATCTTAAAATAAATGGTATAATCGCCCGCCCCGTCTACCTGCGCCGCCTCGGCGTAGGCATTAGACAAATTGCTAAACGCCGCATAGAAGAACAGATACTGCATATTAAAGCCGCCCCACGACAGCAACACTTGCGCGTAACTGTTGATCATACCCCAGTTGTAATACAGTTTGTACAGCGCACCGCTCGACCCGTAAATGGGAATGGTCATAATAAGCAACGCCAACGGGTAAAAGATAAACGAGCCTTTGAACTTATATTTGCTGGTCACGTACGCCGCCATGGCGGTAAACATCATGCTGAGGAAAGAACCGATGAGCGAAAAGTACAAGCTGTTGAATAACATCTTGAAAAATCCCGCCTCGTTCACCGTACCTTTGTATACCGTAAGCTCTTTGAACACGTCGAAATAGTTGGCGAATTTCCATTTTTGCGGTAAAGCAAACGGGTGCAACGTGGCGTCGTTATGCGACTTTAAGCCGTTGATGCCTACAAAAAACAGAATATACAAGTAGGTAAACGCAAAGAACAGAAAGATCAGTGACACGATGCAGTACACAACGATCTCGCTCGCCGACTTGCGGGAAAACGCTTTGCTCTTTTTCAAACGTTGCCAAATACTCAAAACGTCACCTCCTCATTCATGTGGTTTGTGATAAAGCGCACGATCATGGAAATTATCATAGTGGCCACGGTAATGATAAGTCCCACCGCCGACATTTGATTGAGCACGTTGGATCCGTTTTCGGTAAGATTGCCGTTTTGGTTAAACACTTGCATATACATCCAGTTGGCAAGCGTTTGCGTGCCGTACTTGCCTTGGCCGGTAAGCAAGAACACGTTGCCGCTCGCACCGAAAATACCCACAAACGAAAGCACCAATTTGAGCGCAAACGTCGGCCACACGATGGGCACGATGATTTGCGCCGCCTCGCGCACCCAACCCACGCCGTCAAGACGCGCGCTCTCCAACACCGAATCGGGAATACGACTGAACGTGCCGCCCCAAATAACCATATCGCCCGGAAAGGATAGCCACACGATATTGAGCATAACGAATAAGTTGGCATAGCTCGGGTCGGTCAATAACGAAGGCGGCTTTTCCAAGCCCAACAAATTTTGCACCATACGCGACAGCGGTCCTACCGCACCCATGGTATTGTTGCACATTTTTACGTACATTGCCGCAACGACCGTGCCTTGGATAAGTGTGGGGATGAAGAACAAGAAACGGAACAAACGGTAGCCGTACACTTTTTTGTAGATAAAAAAGGAAACCAAAAAGCTGACGGGAAACATGACGAGAATGACGCCAAAAGAAATCATGGTGTTTTTGAGCGCCAACAACAGTTCCGATCCCGGCTTGGTAAACTCGTTGAAGAACCACCGAAAGTTGGTCAAACCCCACACTGTTTCCCCTCGTACCGTATGCCTAAACGCCATGGTAAAGGCATCCAGATTGACGTACAGATAAAATATGAGAAAGTTGAGGCAAGGCATGATAAGAAAACTAACGATAAAGACGGTGCGCTTTATCTTGATTTTCTTTTTCTTTTGCACGCCGATACATCCCGTCATTTCGCCTTTCTCTCCCTTTTTCTCTTAAACGCAAAGCTAAGCGCTACACCCGCCGCGAGCACCAACACGCAACTTGCTTGCACAGCCCCCTTGCAACCTTTTTTCTTGCCGCTCGTAGGTGTGCTCGCTCCGTCGCCCGTATTGCCGTCGTCCGGCTTGTCGGGTTTGGAGGGAGTGGGATTTTCCGGCTCTACGGGATCGACGATCGTCTCGTCCGAACCCTCTGCTTTCCATTTGGCACTCAATGTTACCGAAATAAACACCGGCTTATCAAAGTCGAAATCAGTGCCGTCGGGATATACCCAACCGATGAATTCGTACCCTTCGCGTGCGGGATCTTGCGGGCGCGTTACCTTATAATTTCCGCTCAGGGTTTGCGCTTCGGGCGGCGTTTGTCCGCTTACGGCAAACGATACGACCACCGTGCCCGTTACTTTCACGTACTTGACGCCGTTGAGCGTGAAGTACGGTCCGTACACCGTGCCGTTGCCAAGACCTTCGATGATGATCTCGCCCGACACCAAAATACGGAATGTATACTCGTCGGCGCCCGCCACGGCTTTGCCGCTTGCGTACAACACCACCGTACTGCCGTCGTCTTCGCTGTGATACACCGTCCCTTCTTGCGACACGTATTCGTCGTTGGGCACCGTTCTTTCTTCCCATACGGCGGTAAGCGTGATATCGCCGCTAAGCGTAAGCGTTGCCGGATCCACTATTTCGCCCGCGGCGTTTTTCCAACCCGCAAGCGCATAGCCGGGTCGTACGAACGAAGGCGTTACCACCGTTTCGTCGCTCATAAAGTACGCCGTCTTTTGCTGCCCGTCGACCGAGGTGAACAGAACGGCAAATGCCTCTACCTTGGTATAGTCGTTCAAGTTATACCGCAACACGCCCTTTGCGGTGGTCACGTACAGCACGTTGTCCGTGCCCACGCCGTACGCCAGATATGCGTTCAAGCCCTCTACGGTAAGTCCGTCCGCCGCTATGGTAATGCGCGAACCGTCTTTGGTATACAGACCGTATATGTTGTCTGTCTTTGCCTCCACCCACTGCGCATACAGTTTGATATCCTGACACACGGGTGTATTGGCAAAGTCGTACGCTTGCAATTCGCTGTTTTTGTCATACACCCCGTAGCCGGTGAACACGTAGCCGTTCTTTGTCGGCACATAGACTTTGTCGGGCACAAGTCCGCTGAGCGCGCTTTCCGTTTTGAGCGGTTCGCCGTTACTGTCGGCGTAATGCACCGTGCAACCGTAGTTTGCCATTACGTAGTCGATCAAAATATTGGGACAGTTGTCGATATTGACGGGATCGGCGTAGTTGTACAAATAGCCGTCGGCGATCTCGCTATTGTCGATGACCAACGCAGACGCGAGCATAAAGCCGCTGACATAGCCGTCCTTGTCGGCGATCGCCGCCACGTCCTCTTTGCTTAGCGTAAAGTCTATCCAACTGTCTTGCTTGATATCGTTGGGAATCAGCACACCGCCCGTAGAACCGTCGGCGCCTATGCCGTAAATGCGCACCCCTCTGCCGTCGTGCAAGAACGCACCGAACGGCGTCTTTTCGGACAGATGCACGTACATGCGGAAGGTCAAGCCGTCCAACTCGGCAGCGGGCACCGGATTGGTAAAGTACACGGGTTTGCCCAGCACGAAGCCCCAGTTGAGCACGTAAAAACGAAACGCCGTGTCGTTGATCGATCCTTCTCTGTTCTTGCCTGCAAGATTTTCCGGCTCGATGGCAAACTCTATTTTGTTGCTTACCGTGCCGCCGTTGAGCGAACTTGCGCCGTCTACCATTTTGAGCGTGGTGGCGCCACCCAACGAGTAACCCGTTTTGGCGTCGGTAAGAATAAAGTCGGATTTTTCGAAATTCCACACGGCGTACAGTTTGCCGCTTGCGGGAATACCATTAAAGTCGTACGGTCTGCCCAACGCCTCGTCCGACCAGTATAGGAACGCTTTTTCATCCACTTTTACGTTGGGTGCGGCGGCACCGTTCTTTACGTACAATCTTTCGTACACAGAGGTTACCGTCTTGCCGTAGTACGTCACGAGCGTGGCGGCAACGGCGTTGCCCAAAGTAAGCTCTTTGCGTCCGTCGTCGGTAAAAATATACACTTCATGGTCTTCGGTATACGCTGCGTAGTACACGTTGCCGAACGCTTCGTCTAAACGTATCTCGCCGTCGGCAAACAGCATGACCGATTTGCCTTCTACCTCGTACAAGCCCGCTTTGGCGGCAAAATCGCCGATTTTCTTCCATTCGACTTGCAACGTGACGTCGCCGTATACGGGCTGATTGTACCCAAACACTTCGCCGTGCTCGGTGTTCCAACCGCTGAACACATACCCGTTTTTGTCGGGAATATACGTAGCGTCCAATACCGTTTGCGTAAGCACTTGTTCGGTCTTTAACGTAGTATTGCCGTCCTTATACGTCACCGTAGCAAACGACGAAGAACGCACGTAATCGACAAGCAAGAACGCCGCATTTGTGTAATTGCCGCCGAACCCATAAAATTCGTTGTCGGTACTGCCCACCATGCGCGCGCCGAGTGCAAATCCTTTGATCTGTCCTTCGCTGACGAGTTTTTTCAAGTCGTTGCCGCTTACGGTAAAGTCTATCCACTCGTCTTGCTTTATGTCGTACGGCAGTAGTATGCCCTCGCCCTTGGCGCCCGTGCTGTCCGTGCCGTACAAGAATACGCCCTCGCTGTCGGCGTGTACAAGTTCACCGTCGCCGTTTAAGCCGTACGTTTTTCCGCTCGAAAAGTGTACGTATATTCTAAACGTAAGCGATTCTACACTGTCGGCAGAAAGCGGCGTGGTAAAGGTAATGGCGTTACGGTTGGTAAAGCCCCAGTTGGGCAAGCACGTTCCCACGGCGCGCCCGTCATCCGACCCTTCGCGTAATGCTCTCAAATTCGCTTCACTTGCGTTTACCAGATCCAAGTCGTCCCAGTCGGCGGCATTGGGAAGCGAGTAGGTGCTTTCCAATGCCATTTCGCTCTTTCCCTCTACGGCAGTCAAATTGTTGGACGCTTTGTTGTATCCCGTCAGATATTGGAAGGTAGTTATCTTTTTCTCGCTCCACACTGCGTACAACGCCGTGTCGGCGGTAACGACATTGCTTGTGTCGTACGGTACGCCGTTTTTATCGAGCGACCAGTACAAAAAGTCGTACCCATCACGCGCAGGTGCATTCGGTTCGTAAGACGACCCTTCGGGCACTTTTTCGGACTTTATCAACGCGTTGGCGCCGTATCCCGTATAGAGGGAAACGGTCACCGTTCTGGTCACGTCAAAGGCGCTCATATCCATTATTTTGCGTCCGTTCTCGGTAGACGCATACAGCTTACCGTCCTCGCCCAATGCGTACGAATACACCTTTACGCCAGCAAAGTTCAGCACGCCGCCCTCGGCGGTGAACGAAATACCCGCGTTTGCCCCCTTGCCCACGTACGCGCCGTCGGCAATCGTGGAAGTGCTTGCCCCGTTGCCTACGATATTTTCGGCGGTAACTTTATCGATAAACACAATGGCGCCTTGGTCGGGTCCCGCAACGGTATCCGCCCAAGTCGTTGCGTGTGCATCCGTTTGGTAAAAACCGGTATTCGGATCGGCATAAACGGCAGACGCTATAGTAAAACCGCCGATATTTCCGTTGTCGTCCGCTAATTTCCACAATTGGTCGCCGTCCACGGTAATATCCACCCATTGGTTTTGCGTAACGTCAGGCTGTATCAGTATACCCTCGCCCGCTTGACCGGTGGCGTTGACGCCGTATATAAAAATTCCTTGCGTATTGTCCGTAAACGTAGTTGTTCCCGTTTTGCAAGCATACGGTACTTTTTCGGGCGACAAGTTGGCATAAATACGAAACGTCACACTCTCGGTCAATGCGGCATTCACCGTATTGTTGAATTTGATTTTGTTGTAGTGCGAAATGCCCCAACTGCCGATTTGCACGCCCAAAGCGTTGCCGCCCGTCATGCCCTTCCGCAATTCGTCCAAATCGATAAGCGCAGGATATCCCGTATGGTCACTCGGTTGCAACGTTGCCAATTCCAGCCAACCGAACCCGTTTTGAATAAGTCCGCTTGCAGAGGTTTGCCCGTTTACCATAGCCGGTATGCTGTCCCCTTGGGTGTAGTCGCCGTTGCCCGTAAACAGCACGCTTTCGGCGGTAGTTGCCGCGTGTGCGGTCGTTGTGCGCACCGAAAAGATGACGGTCATGGCAACCGCCAACATCAGCACCACTGCCAACAAGCACACCGTTGTTTTGCGTAATGTCTTTGTCATATTCTCCTCCCTCGTATAATATAATTACTTAGTTTTTTTGCAAGGAAACTAAGCAAAACCTTTATACAAATAACTTTCGTTATGGTATAATGTGTTTGGTACAGATAGAGGCTCGTAGTTCACCTCCATAAGACTTTGTTCTTCTAACAAAGGGTTACAAGCAATCAATTATTACTGAAATTTTCTACGCCCGACGACTTTAACGAAATTTCCGTAACTAAACTTTCTAATTTTATCTCGAAAGCCAGTCAAGAGCGTCTCGGCAAAACCGAAGCACAAGACCTGAAATCCGCCGCAGCCAATTCTATCGGCATCTCTTTTGCTCTCGACTCATTTTCCTTTCAGATTAAACAACTTATAGAGCAACTAGATTTTACCGAAAATCAAATCGAGGAAATCGATCTTAAACTTGCCGAACTTTTAGCCGCTACTCAGTATTCCGTCATTACTACGATTACAGGTATCGGTGCTGTTACGGGAAGCCTCATCGTCGGAGAAATCGGAGACATTAACCGTTTCGATTCCGCGCCTAAACTCGTCGCTTACGCGGGGCTTGACGCTTCCGTCAAGCAATCGGGAAATTTCATAGGTGTACAAAACAAAATCTCTAAACGCGGTTCGCCTTATTTACGAAGAGCTTTGTGGACTGCTGCTTTTGTAGCCTCTCAACACGACCCCGTTTTATCCGTTTATTACTCAAATCTTATCGCAAGGGGTAAGTCGCACAAACTCGCTCTTACTGCCGTTTCAAGAAAACTTTGCAATATCGTCTGGGCGGTTTTACGTTCCGGAAATCCTTACGTTCCTAAGGCTTAATTTTTCACTCAAATCGTCCTGCCCGCTTTTCAACGGGCTTTTTTGCTTTACCGCTTTTACATTAAAAAATATTTTTTATTTACCCTTATTTTTCGCTTGACTTTTTATAGCTGGTCTTTACTCACACTGTATAAAAACCGCGCGACCCGCCTGCAAGCGAACTGTCATCTCGTTTTGTCCGCTCTTACACGCGTCCTCGCTTGTGCATACGAATTTGCCCTCTATTGCCACGCATACCTCATCCTCTTCTTGTATGCTATTGTTTACTGCCAAGTATGCGTATTTCCCCTCACCGTTTTGCAACACGCCCACGAGCACATGTTTGCCGTGCACACTTTTGAGCGATCCCCTGTCTTTTGCCAAAGCAAAGTCGGGAATACGCGCAGGACTGGTACCGACGGCAACCACGCCCAAACTGCGAGCGTTCAAGAGGTACTTTTCTATTTTGCGCACCCACGCGTTGGCGGCTTGCGCCATGTAGTACATGGGCATGGGGATTCCTCTGTCGGTAAGCGCCTCGCGGTACCGCTCTTGTCCGCACATACCGTCGTACGGCATAGACCAACAAAAGTACACCAACCCTTTGGCGCCGAACGCGAGTGACGTGTTGACCTGCATCATCATCTCGCCCTCGTTCAGTGCGCGCATATTGCCTTGCGACGCCGCTTGCGGACTTACCCACAGCGGTATTTTCGCTTTCATCGCCGCGCGACGCGCCACCGCCAAGTTGACGAAGTAATCGGTGCCGAAGTTGGGGTACTCGCGCTCAAACGGATAGTAGTCGTAGCACAGCAGCGGCGGTTTGACGGTTGCAAGATACCCTTCTATGTATTTTGTGTACACCCTTTCACGCTCGTAATCGTCCTCTATCCAAAACTCGCCTTTCATGGCGCTGATGCCGTACACGGGCAACATGTTCACAAAGAACAGATTGTCGGGCGTGACTTTGTTAAAAGCCTTGCGTATGTCGGCAAGCAGAGGAAAGCGCGGCGGCAACGGCTCGTCCACGATGTAGCACCCCAAGAAGGCGGGGTGACTGCCGTAGTCGTCCGCCGACGTTTGATAGTCGGCTTTATACGCGGGCAACCGTCCCTCGCGCATGAGCTTGCTCTCTATGGTGCCTTGCTCGATATTGGAGTCGCTGACAAGCACTTTCATGCCGTGGCGGTGCGCCGTATCGAGTGCACGCAATACGTCGGCGCGCGTTTCGGGATAACGCTCGGTGTAACTTATGGTAAAGTTAAACCCGCCCGCTTTTGCCAATGCAAACGATTCGTCGTTCAACACGTCCGGCATATCGGGGTAACGCTCCGTTCGGCAGAACGATCCGAAATATGCGCCGATAGGAAACTTTCCGTTAAAATAGTCGCTCATCTTTCTCCCTCTTTTCGTTTTCACCTATATGATAAAACAAATTTGCGTGTAAGTCAAGGGGCATTTTGACACTGTGCTTTAGTCATTTTGACACTAAAAAAGACTTTTTTACCACTTTACCGCGCAAAAAAGTCTTTTTCGAGTGTATATTACCGTTGTAAACCTTCGCCGCCCGCACCCGATTGGGACGCGTCGCGGAACGCTTTGGGACTGACGCCGTAGTGCCGCTTAAACAGCTGATAAAAATGTTTGAGATCGCCGTACCCTACCTCGCGCGCAATTTCGCTCACCGTCTTTTTGGTGTTGCGCAACAAGTTGCCCGCCGCATTCATGCGCAGTTGTTGCAAGTATTGCAACACGCTCACTTGCATATGGTTCTTAAAAACGCGCCTGAGATAGGACGGGCTGAAAAAGAGCGTGTCCGCCATCATCTGAATATGCACGTCCTCGCCGATACGGTCGCTCATGTATTCCACCATTTTGTCTACGATGTTCTTTTTCACGTCATCTAAGGGCGCACTCGTAACTTGGCGGTTGTACATACGCAACACGTCCACCAACAGCAAATTGAGATAGGCGCGCATATTATACCGCCACCCCGGCTCTTGGTTTTCCTTTTCGGCGATCATCTTTTTCAGCAAACTCTTAAAGCCCGAATCCACGCCGCCGCTGAGCCGTATGAATTTGGCGGGATATTCCTCGCTGTTGACGAAGTTGTGGAACAATCGATGGTACATAATCTGCACAAAGTCGGCGTCGTTGGTAAGCGCCTCGTCCAACGCTTTGGGCTCGAAGAGACAGTTGTACACCCGCACTTCGGGATTGCTTTGATCTTTGGCGTAAAAGGTGTGCGATACGCCCACGTCCAACAAAAACAGATCGCCCTTGTTGACGATAAAGTATTCGTTTTCCACGCGGTGCACCACGTTGTCCGTATCGAAATACACCAACTCGATAAACTCGTGCGAATGAAAATTGACTTTGTCGGACACGTAACAGCCTACGTCGATATTCTCTTTTTTTAAGTGCTGATTGACCGTGAAAATCAAAGAATTCTTTTCCATTTTCGACCCCTCGCGTTGTTATGCGACAAAATAGGCCGCACAATGTATGCATAGTATACCAAAATCGACACGCCTTGTCAACCGCCGATTTTTTTTGTAGCAGTTATATGCGCAGTTTTGCCAATTGCTCTCGCAAAAAGGAGCTTGCCCGCTCTATATCCCATTCGGGCGTATCGCCGCACTCGCGCTCTATGGTCAAAAAGCCGTCATAATATTCTAAAATAGCCTTATAATTGGTCATTACTGCCTATTCTGCCCTTTTTATCCGAATTTAGTTATATGAATAGTATACCATATCGAATTTCAAAAGTAAAATGTTCAACTTCGGTGGAATAGAACTTTTTTCAGCGATTTTTTCGGCTTATTTTTTGCCGTAAAAAGATAAAAACAGAGCCTGCATCTAAAAGATACAGGCTCAAAACCACGATATATGGTGTTTTTATTTAGTTTCAACCCAAGATTTAGGACCTTGGATTGCGGATGTTCGCTTGAGCAGCGGCAAGACGCGCGATCGGAACTCTGAACGGCGAGCAGGATACGTAGTTAAGACCGATAGCGTGGCAGAATTCGATACTCGAAGGATCGCCGCCGTGTTCGCCGCAGATACCGCAGTGAAGGTCTTTACGGGTAGCGTGTCCGAGTTTAACCGCCATATCCATAAGTTTGCCTACGCCGACCGTGTCAAGACGAGCGAACGGGTCGCTTTCGTAAATCTTCGCGTTGTAGTACGAGGGAAGGAACTTGCCTGCGTCGTCACGCGAGAAACCGAAGGTCATTTGCGTCAAGTCGTTGGTACCGAAGCAGAAGAATTCGGCTTCTTTGGCGATTTCGTCTGCGGTAAGAGCCGCTCTCGGAATTTCGATCATCGTACCGACTTCGTATTTAAGGTTTACGCCCGCTTCTTTGATAACCGCATCGGCGGTGGCGACTACCGTCTTCTTGCAGAACGCAAGTTCTTTGACTTCGCCTACGAGCGGAATCATGATTTCGGGAACGACTTTCCAGTCGGGGTGACGTTTCTGAACGGCGATAGCAGCCTTAATGACCGCTTTCGTCTGCATAACCGCGATTTCGGGATAGGTAACCGCAAGACGGCAGCCTCTGTGACCCATCATCGGGTTGAATTCGTGAAGCGAATCGCAGATTTCCTTAATCTGTTTAACCGTCTTACCGGTCGACTTCGCAAGAAGTTTTATATCGGCTTCTTCGGTAGGAACGAATTCGTGAAGCGGCGGATCGAGGAAACGAATGGTAACGGGCATGCCCTTCAACGCTTCCATCAAGCCTTCGAAGTCGGCTTGCTGCATGGGTTCGATCTTATCGAGAGCCGCAACTCTTTCTTCAACCGTTTCGGAGCAGATCATTTCGCGGAATTTATCGATTCTGCCCGGTCCGAAGAACATGTGTTCGGTACGGCAAAGACCGATACCGGTCGCGCCGAGTTGTTCCGCTCTTTCGGCATCCGCAGGGGTATCGGCGTTCGCTCTTACGCCGAGCGCCTTATACTTATCGGCAAGTTTCATGATTCTGCCGAAATAACCGCTGTTCGGATCCGCGGGAACGGTCTTGATGATTCTGTCGTAAATGTGTCCGGTCGAGCCGTCGAGAGAAAGTTCGCTGCCTTCGCGGAAAGTCTTGCCCGCGAGTTCGAAATACTTCTCTTCTTCGTGCATCTTGATGTCGCCGCAACCGGAAACGCAGCAAGTACCCATACCTCTCGCAACGACCGCCGCGTGGGAAGTTTGTCCGCCTCTGACGGTCAGAATACCTTGCGCGTACTTCATGCCTTCGATGTCTTCGGGCGAAGTTTCGAGTCTTACGAGAATAACTTTCTTGCCGGCTTTGCCTTCTTTGGCGGCTTCTTCGGCGGTAAATACTACCGTACCTGCGGCAGCGCCCGGAGAAGCGGCGATACCCTTACCTACCACGTTGTTCTTGTCGGCGTCTTTAAGGTCTTTAACGTCGAAAGTCGGGTGAAGGAGCATGTCGAGCGACTTGGCGTCGATCTGCATAAGGGCTTCCTGTTCGGTAATCATGCCTTCGTCGATAAGGTCGCAGGCGATCTTGATAGCCGCCGCCGCGGTACGCTTACCGTTACGGGTCTGAAGCATGTAAAGTTTTTTGTTTTCAACGGTGAATTCCATATCCTGCATGTCGCGATAGTGGTTTTCGAGAACCTTGCAGACGTCCTGGAACTGTTTATAAACTTCGGGGAATACTTCCGCCATTTTAGCGATCGGCATAGGAGTTCTTACGCCCGCAACGACGTCTTCGCCCTGCGCGTTGGTAAGGAATTCGCCCATAAGTCCTTTTTCGCCGGTAGCGGGGTTACGAGTGAACGCAACGCCCGTTCCGCAATCGTCGCCCATGTTGCCGAACGCCATCATCTGTACGTTGACGGCGGTACCCCAACTGTACGGGATGTCGTGGTCCATACGATAGATGTTCGCTCTGGGGTTGTCCCAACTTCTGAATACGGCTTTGATCGCTTCGAATAGTTGAACCTTCGGGTCGGACGGGAAATCGCTGCCGAGTTGTTTTTTGTATTCCGCTTTGAATTGATTTGCAAGAGTTTTAAGGTCGTCTGCGTTGAGTTCTACGTCGAGCGTAACGCCTTTCTTCTCTTTCATTTCGTCGATAAGTTTTTCAAAATATTTCTTGCCGACTTCCATAACTACGTCGGAGAACATCTGAATGAATCTTCTGTAGCAGTCCCACGCCCATCTGGGGTTGCCGGACTTCTTCGACAATACTTCTACTACTTCTTCGTTCAAGCCGAGGTTAAGAATGGTATCCATCATACCGGGCATGGACGCTCTCGCGCCCGAACGGACGGAAACGAGAAGGGGGTTTTCGAGATCGCCGAATTTTTTACCGGTGATTTTTTCCATCTTCTCGATGTTTTCCATTATTTCCGCCTGAATATCGGCGTTAATCTGTTTGCCGTCTTCGTAGTACTGCGTGCAGGCTTCGGTAGAAATAGTGAAACCCTGCGGAACGGGTAAACCGATATTGGTCATTTCCGCGAGGTTCGCGCCCTTACCGCCGAGAAGTTCGCGCATTTTCGCGCTGCCTTCGGTAAACAGATAGACGTACTTCTTCTTTTCCATTAAAAAGTTCCTCCTGAAAAAGGCTGTATAGTTTCGCCTTTAATTTTTATCCGTTTGATATTGTATTACATTTTACCGATTTTTTCAAGCAAAATGAGCGTGTTTACGAGAGTTTTTGCAAAATCGCCCGAAAAATTGATATTTTCTTACCGTCCCGCCCTGCTTTCGGCGTAAACCGGACTAAAAAACGGTTTATACTCGACGGCAACGGCTGTATATAATTTGAGCGGGAGGAAAATATGATTTTCCTCCCGCCCGCAAGTCATATTTGATATTTTTCTGTTTACAATTAAATAACTATTGAATTTCCTTGCCGTCCTGAAACCATTTCATTATAACAGAATCTTCATCTTTGCCGAACGTAATTGAAAGCCCGTATTCATATTTGTAATCGGAAGTTTGTCTTGTTAAATCGCGTAGTTTATCTTCGTCATGCTTGGTGTTTTTATTCCACCACGTTTTAACTTCAATCACTAATAAATTATCGTCATTTGTCCCCCTCTTATGGATAATAATATCGGGATAGCACCCCTGGATATCCCCATTATTGCTATGATATTTCTTCTCTAAATCAATATTCCTATTGTATTCGCAGTCAATATTATAATTCTCGAATATGGTCTTTGTAATTCTATCCTGTAAATATAATCCGTATCTAAAAACTATACTTCTTTCTGATAAATGAATATTTTCAGTCTCATTTCCTGATTTTTCCATATGGCGAATTAGGTATAAATCAAATTCATATAAATCGAATATAGCATCGTTAAGGAGTTTATTTAATATATCTTTTTTATTTTTTCCTTCAACTGTTTCACATATGTAATCATTGCATGAATCATTATAAATCTTGTTAATATTACCAACTTTTTCTTGAGTTTTACCATTTGTGTTTTTATTCATAATTTTATTCCTTTATTTCCCAAATTTTAGGTGTAATACCGTCGGTATCATAATGCCAATAGTTGCCGTCATAAGCAATACCATTTGAATTAAGTGCAGGCTCGTTTTCACCGTAATAATAGCGCAGTACTTTTATCTAATTTGTGTTGTTTTTGCTTATCAAACCAAATCTATCAATATATTTATTGTACCCTATTGTTTCGCCCAATTAGCATATAGTTTTTTATCTCCGCATTCGCCGACAGGCAGTATAAAAAAAGTATCGCCGCCCAATACGTACGACCACCCGACAAATTTATATCCTTGTTTCTGCGGACTCGGCAATGTCAACGCACTCCCGACGTAATAATTTTTACTATTGCCATAATCCCATTCTCCGCCATTTAAGATAAACGTTACTTTATATTCATCTCCGTAATAAACGGCTTTTAATTGAAGTTTTGCATTGATTTTCTTAAATTCCAAATCCACCGTCCAATCTGTCGGCAACCACCCATAAAACACTTTGTTGCTTTTTACCGCTTCTTTTTCTTCCATTTCGGAAACACGGTGCAATACTTCATTTTCTATTTTTTCCCCGCCGTTGCTATCATATAAAATCGTAACGGTGCCGTCCACGCCGAGTATATCTCGGATCGATTCTTTATAATCTTTGTCTTCTTGCGACATTTTTTTACACGTATTGATTGCTATTGCCTTTTTGTCAGCGCTCCCGAAATTGTAATATTTTGACTGTAATTTACTACATAAAGCACTTGCACTGTAATAATCACCATTAGAAAATGCCGTCATTGCATTGTTATAAATCTCTAATGGAATAAATACAAACCTTGCTAAAACAATAAACGCAATAATTACCGTCGCGCTGATAATCCACCCTATTCGCCTGTTTCTTTTTTTCGTTTTTAACTTTTTTGCGATTTCATCGATATATCTTTGCGAATCTCTATACCCACTGATACTTTCGAATTTATTTATTGCACTTTCAAGCGATTGGCGACCTGTGTGATACGATAAACGTTTTGCTTCCCTATACCTTGCTTCTACGCTTACCAAACTCGTACATTTTTCGATGAGTTCGGCTGAGTCTTCATAATCCTTGATAGGTGTTAATTGTTCTATCGCTTTATCGTATTCGCAATTTTTGATATACGTCTGCGCGGCTGCGTAACGCCTTCTGTTTCTTCTTCCGATTTCGGCAAGACAACGTGCGTAATAAAGACACGCGTCTTTATAATCATCAAGCCCATTAAAACCGAGTGAGGCTTCGAGATAACACTCCTCATTATATAATTTTACGCAACGCTCGTATTCTTCTTCTTGTTTTTGTCGTTTTATATTTTCTTCTATCCGACTCGAATACCCGTCTAATTCCGCTTTCATTGCGGAGTCGGCGTAGCGACAGGCTTTTATATAATTCGGCTCGTCCGAAATCCGACGGGTAAAATTATTCAACTCGTCCGCGCTTTTTACGTTTAGGTCGATAAGCAGTTTATAAAAATACGCCTTGGCGTTTTTCGGGTCGTTGTTCAAGACTTTTTCGAGCAGAGAATCCGCCTTTTTCGTGTCGCCGTCTTCAATCAATATCTGCGCTCTTTCTAACAGCGCGGAATAATTCACGCCGTTTTGTATGACGGCAGTCGGCTTTTCTTCTACTTTTACGGGTCGGGCGGTTTTGCCGAAAAGTTTGTCTATCCCGTATAACAAATCTTGCAAAAAGCCTAT
>ERZ1034920.561-NODE-561-length-28644-cov-7.972612_pt1 | contig 28644 bp, 20 predicted proteins | sample MGYA00520688_ERZ1034920 | MGnify/ENA primary metagenome ERZ1034920 (study PRJEB33766, sample SAMN09781785) | gut metagenome | biome: gut microbiome | host: Homo sapiens | place: Madagascar | study: EMG produced TPA metagenomics assembly of the PRJNA485056 data set...
ATTGTTGAGGTTTCGGAGGAAATTCACGTGCCGGCGGACAGCAACGCACAGAAGTTCTGGCTGATAAACAGGCAACCCGACAGGTGGCAGACGCAGCCGGGAGGCGAGGAAACGGATTCGGAGGGGTGCGGCGTTGTGATGCTTGCGCCGCTTAAGAAAAGCGAGCCGCCGATTGAAGCGGAGGCGGAGGAGCACAGGACGGAGGCGGAGAAATGAAAAATGTTATATGGACGCCGCAGCCGAAGCAGCGGCTTTTCATGGAGCGCGGAGAGGATGAGGCGCTTTACGGCGGAGCGGCAGGCGGCGGAAAGAGCGACTGTGCGCTTGCCGAGGCGCTGAGACAGGTGCATATTCCGCATTACAGGGGGCTGATTCTGAGAAAAACATACCCCCAGCTTTCGGAGCTGATTGACAGAAGCCGTGAGATATACAATGCGGCGTTTCCGAAAGCGAGATACAACGACCAGAAGCACTGCTGGACATTTCCGAGCGGCGCGAAGATATATTTCGGGGCGATGCAGTACACAAAGGACCGGACGAATTATCAGGGAAAGCGGTATGACTTTATAGATTTTGACGAGCTGACGCATTTTACATGGGACGAATACAGCTATTTATTTTCAAGAAACAGACCAAACGGCAGCGGAACGCGCTGCTACATACGCGCGCAGGCGAACCCCGGGGGAGTGGGGCACGGTTGGGTGAAGGAACGCTTTATAACGGCGGCGCCGCCGCTGACGCCGATATGGGACAAAATAAGCTACAGGGCGCCGGACGGAAAGACCGTAACAAAGTGGCGGAGCAGGATTTTTGTGCCGTCAACGGTGTTTGACAATCAAAAGCTGATGGAGAACGACCCGGAATACATAACGAGGCTTGCGGCGCTTCCCGAAAACGAGAAAAAGGCGCTTTTATACGGAGATTGGGACAGCTTTTCGGGGCAGGTGTTCACGCAGTGGCGGAACAATCCCGACGGATACGAAACGAGAGTGAACACTCACGTTATAAAGCCGTTTAGGGTTCCGGAATCGTGGAGGATATACAGGGGGTTTGACTTCGGATATTCAAAGCCGTTTTCGGTGGGGTGGTATGCAATCGATCATGACGGGAGAATGTACCGCGTGCGCGAGCTTTACGGCTGCACGGGAATTCCGAACGAGGGCGTTAAGTGGGAGCCGACGGTGATTGCGCGCAAGATTGCCGAAATCGAAAAAGAGGACGTCAATCTGCGCGGACGGAGGGTTTACGGAATTGCCGACCCTTCGATTTTCGACGAGAGCCGCGGCGAAAGCGTGGCGGCGATGATGGAGCGCGCGGGCGTTTACTTCGAGCCGGGGGACAACACGCGGCTTGCCGGAAAAATGCAAATTCACAACCGTTTGGCATTTGACGAAAACGGAATCCCGATGCTTTATGTGTTCGACACGTGCAAACACTTTATCCGGACGATTCCGCAGCTTGTTTATTCGATGACGGACGTTGAAGACATTGACACGGACGGAGAGGATCACATATACGACGAGGTGCGCTATGTTGCGATGGCGCGGCCGATTAATCCGCCGAGGGCAGCGGAGAAGAAAGCGCAGGAGTTCAATCCGCTTGAAACGGCGGCGGAGGTGAAGCCTTATGCATGGTGGCAGTGAAAGAGAAAGGCGGCGGAGTGCGAGAGAAAGGCGGCGGAAAGCGTGCGCCGGGGCGGAAAAAGCTTGAGAGAGGGGAAAATTTGATATGAAGAAGATTACGAAAAACGAGGTGGCGGAGGCAAGGACGCTGCTGCGGCAATACAAGGACGGGAAAAAGCACCTTGAAAGCCGCATTGTGACGGAGGAGGAGTTCTGGAAGCGGAGGCACTGGGAGCAGCTGCGCGGAAAGGACGAAAAGACGCGCCCGGCGAGCGGCTGGATGTTCAACTCGATATGCAACAAGCATGCGGACGCGATGGACAGTTACCCGGAAATAAAGTGCCTGCCGAGAGAGCAGTCGGACGAGGATTCGGCTGCGCTTCTGACGGAGATAATCCCCGTGATAATGGAGCGCAACGGATTTGAAGAGACATACAGCGCAAACTGGTGGTACAAGCTCAAGCACGGCTGCGCGGCTTACGGAGTTTTTTGGGACAACTCGGCGCAGAACGGTTTGGGCGACGTGCAGGTGACGCGGATTGACCTTCTGAATATTTTCTGGGAGCCGGGGATAACGGACATTCAGAAAAGCAGAAATATTTTCATCGTTGACCTTGTGCCGACGGAGGACCTCCGCGCGAGGTATCCGTCCGCAGGAATAAAGGGCGGCAGCGGCGCAAATGCGGAGCTTGAATCGTACCGCTTTGACGACGCGGTGAAGGTGGACGACAAGACGCTTGTTGTTGACTGGTACTACAAGAAAACAGATAAAAGCGGCAGGACGGTGCTGCACTATTGCAAATTTGCCGAAAATGAAGTGCTTTTCGCAAGCGAAAACGAAAAGGAATACGAAAGCCGCGGATGGTATGATGACGGAATGTATCCGATAGATTTTGACGTTTTATACCCCGAGGAGGGAACGCCGGTTGGGTTCGGGGTTGTTTCGGTGTGCAAGGACGCGCAGCTTTCGATTGACGAGCTTGACGGAGCGATACTGAAAACGGCGGTTATGGCGGCAACGCCGCGCTTTTTCGCAAAGGAAAGCTGCGGAATAAACGAAAACGAGTTCCTTGACTGGACAAAGCCGCTGGTGCATACGGCGAGCGACGTTGACGACCGCGTGGTAAAGCAGATTAATTTAAACCCGATGAGCGGATTTATTGCGAATTTCAGGCAAAACAAGATTGACGAGATGAAAGAAACAAGCTCGAACCGCGATTTTTCGCAGGGGAGCACGGCGAGCGGAGTGACGAGCGGCGCGGCGATTGCAACGCTTCAGGAAGCGGGAAACAAGACGAGCCGCGACATGATAAACGCGTCTTACAGGTGCTATGCGAGGATTGCGGAAAAGATAATCGACAGAATGAGACAGTTTTACGATGAGCGGCGGTGCTTTCGGATAACGGGGGAAGCGGGGGCGCAGACGAAATACGTGAGCTTCGGAAACGACGCGTTAAAGCCGCAGAGCATGGGAAACGTCGGAGGGAGCGAGCTTTTCCGCGAGCCTGTGTTTGACATTAAAATCAGGGCACAGAAGCACAATCCGTTTTCAACGCTTTCGCAGAACGAAACGGCAATCAATTTATACAATGCAGGATTTTTCAATCCGCAGAACGCACAGGCGGCCGAGGCGGCAATACGCATGATGGATTTCGAGGGCAAAAAGGACGTTGAGGAATACATTTTGCAGGGGCAGACGCTTTATAATCAGCTGACGGCGCTTCAGCAGCAGAACGCACAGCTTCAGCAAATGCTGACGGGAATCCGAACACAGCCGCAGGGTGCGGTGCAGCCGGACGGCGGCGCTTCCGCCGCGCCGACGGAGAAGCAGAAAACGGCGGCGGAGAAGCTTGCAAAGGCGGCCACTGACACGGGAGTGATAAAAAATGCATGATGTTCGGAAGCGAACAGCTTTTCTTTTGGGGTCAAAAGGGGACGATGTTCTTTTGGAGTCAAAAGAACCAAAAACGCGGGGATTCCGATTTCCCCGCACCCCTTAAAACGGTCTCACAGGAGTGAAACTTGCAACCGACGTGCGCTGGCGGAGATGCAGCGGTTTTTGTTTTGCGGCTTCTGTGCTCCGCTCCGCGTGATGTGATTGTTCCGTGCACAGCTGCGTGCGGTATTTGCGCAAAGTACGTACAACGTGCCTCTGCTCCGGCTGCGCATGGCGAAGCCGCAAAACGGCGACAGAGTGCCGCGCGAGGAAAAAAGCGTGCAGAACGGACAAACTGAACCCGAAGGCGTACAAAAACACAGGGCTCCCGAAAACCAAAGGTTTTTGGGAAGAGGAGAAACAGCGTAATGAATGAGCAGTAAATTTTAATTTGCTATGAATGATACAACGCATGTTTCGACGCGCGAGAGGCGAAGTTTGTTCGTAGCAAAAAGGCATTGAATTTTGAAAAATCGAATAAAAAGAGATTTTTCTACACTGAAAAAAATTTTTATGATTTTGCCGTAAATATATTTTGTTTATTTCACAATTGCCTTTTTGCGGTCGGTGCGTGTTTTTACCGCGCGGAGAAAAGTTTACAGGATTTTAAAACGGGATTATAATTAAACATGAGAGGAGTGAGTGAGATGATAAATAAACACTCTGAAGGAAGCATTGACCTGCAGAGGTTCGCTTGCGGCGCGGGCGGCGGCGCGGACGGAGCGGGAGATGCGGGCGTAAGCGCGGCGAGCGCCCAGCCGCAAACGGACGTAAAAGTTTTATACGGCAGGCAGCCGGCTGCCGAAGAGTCCGCCGTCGGGACGGAAGAAAATGCAGAGGGAGAAAATCCCGATGTGCAAACGGCTGAAAATGACGGGGAAGAAAACGCCGAGGAAAACGGCGCGGAAAGCTTTGACGACCTCATCGGGGGAAAATTCAGAAACGAATTTAACGAGCGCGTGAACGGGATTGTTCAGCGCAGGCTTGCCGAAAAGAACGGCGCGCACGCACGTGAGAGCGCGATTGTAAGCAGACTTTGCGCACGCTACGGCGCAAAGGACATCGGGGAGCTTGAGGCGTTTCTGGGGAGCGAGGAGGCAGTTTCGTCCTTGGCAGTGGCGGCGGGAATGAACACCGACACATACCTTGAGCTTGAAAGGCTGCGCGAGGAAACGGCGGCGGCGCACGAGATGCAGCAGAGGCTTATGCAGACGCAGGCGGCGGAAAAGCAATATGCCGACTGGACGCGCGAGGCGGAAAGCGTGCGCGGAGTTTACGGGGACTTTAACCTTGACGAGGAGCTTAAAAATCCGCAGTTCCGTTCGCTTATAATGACAAAGAATCCGCAGTACTCAATTTCGATGCTTGACGCATACAGAATTGCGCATTTTGACGAGATTTCAAAGGCGGCGGAGGCACAGGCGGCGGAAAAGGTTGCGGCGAGCGTGAGCGCGAGAGCGGCGCGCCCGGCGGAAAACGGACTTGGAAGCGGCAGCGGCGTTGTTGTTAAAAGCGATGTTAAAGCGTTCACAAAAAAGGACCGTCAGGAAATCGCCCGAAGAGTTGCAAGAGGGGAAAAAATAGTTTTGTGAGGAAGGAGAAACACATATGTTTAAATTAGATTTACAGAGATTTGCCAACAACTCAGGCACTGTGATAAATGCTACAGAGGGATATGCAAATAATATGACGGGCATCACAACGCCTTATTCCGAGGGCGGCGGACTTTCGCAGGAGATGAAAACGTACTACTCGGATTATCTCATCGACATGGCAGAGCCGAAGCTGGTGCACGACCAGTTCGGGCAGAAGCGCCCGATTCCGAAGAACAACGGCAAGGTGATTGAATTCCGCAAATACGATCCGCTTCCGAAGATGACGGCGCCCTTGACGGAGGGCGTTACGCCGAAGGGGCAGAAGCTGAACATGGGAACGGTTTCGGCGGAGGTGAAGCAGTACGGCGGATATATCGAGCTTTCGGACGTTTTGCTTTTGGCAGCAATCGACAACAACCTTGTTCAGGCGACAAAGGTGCTCGGCGGACAGGCAGGCAGAACGCTTGACACGATAACGCGCGAGGTGCTTTCGGGCGGAACGAACGTGCAGTATGCCGAGGGACAGGTTGACGACCGCTGCGAGCTTGTGGGCGGCGCGGCATCGGGCAATCATTACCTGACGGTGGACGCGATCCGCCGCGCGGTGAGATACCTTAAAACGCAGAATGCCGAGCCGATTAACGGAAGCTTTGTCGGCATTATTCACCCGGACGCGGCATACGACCTGATGAGCGATCCGAAATGGGTGAACGTTAAGACATATTCCGACCCGGAGGGAATTTATCAGGGCGAGATCGGAAAAATTGAAAATGTGCGCTTTGTTGAAACGAGCGAGGCTAAGATTTTCAATCCGACGGTCAAGCTGACGGTTGCATCATATGAGGCGGCAGCGGGAACGACCCCGAACGTCGGCGTGACGAGCGGCTTTAAGCTGACGGTTAAAGAAACGATCGGGACGGCTGACATTGCCAAATTTATGTCGAGCGAGTACGACATTGTTCTTTGCGACAAGGACGGCGGTGTGAGTGAAACCGTTAAGGTTGTCGGCGGACTGAGCACATCGGGCATTCTTTTGCTTGAAGCAGCGCCGAGCTTTACACCGGCGGCAGGCGACGTTATATGCTCGGACGACGGCGGATTCATGGGGCGCGCAGTTTATTCGACGCTTATCCTCGGCGAGAACGCATACGGCACAACGGAGCTGACGGGCGGCGGACTTGAGCACATCACAAAGCAGCTCGGTTCTGCCGGAACGGGTGATCCGCTCAACCAGAGGGCAACGGCGGGCTGGAAAGCGACAAAGGCGGCCGTGCGCTTGGTTGAGCCTTACATGGTAAGAATCGAGACGGCGAGCACGTTTGATTCGGAAGAAAACTGAGGGAGGTAGCGAAAATGGCTGTTAAAAAAGAAAACGAGACTGCACCGGGCAGATACGGGCGGCGCATTGACGGAGGCGGAAAGGCGGAGGTTGAGCTTTTCCGCGACAGCAAGGATTACAAGGACGATGTGTTCGTTGCGGTGAACGGCAAGGGGATTCAGATAAAGCGCGGAGTTCGCGTGAAGATTCCCAAAAGCTACAAAAAGGTTCTAAACCGCGGACAGAGGCAGGACACTGCCGCGGCGCGTCTTTCCGATGAAAAGCAGGACGAATTTTACGAGGAAACGCAGAGAATTTGATATTCGGCGAAGTGAGGGAATCCCCTTTACGGCGCACGGGGCGGGGGCTTTGAGGCGGTTTATGCTTTAAAGCCCCTTTTTATAAAGGCGGCTGCCTTTAAATCCGCGGAGTTAAAAATCGAGCCGATGAGCATCGGGGGCGTTGTTCGGGCGCGAACGGCGTTGTTCAAAGTCGAGCGGCTAAACAGCAGCTCAGTTGCCGTTTTAAGGCTTCGCCATGCGCAGCCGGAGGGCATTGTTCGGAAGCGAACGGCTTTTTCCTTTTGGAGTCAAAGGACGATGTTCTTTTGGAGTCAAAAGAACCAAAAACGCGGGGGTTTCGATTCCCCCGCGCCCCTCGGCATAAGAGAGCTGACCTCTATGCGGTTCAGAAAGGCAAATTTTCCGCAATAATGCGTTAAAATGCTCGTTGATAGACAAACTATCAACTGCGCTTTTGCCTTTTCTTGCAAAAAATTTGCTCTGTCTGAACTCGCAGACCCAATGTGCCGGGGAATTTTTACACAGCTGTTTTTGCAGGGCGCAGCAAGGCTTGGCGCCTTGCAAGTCCCGAAAAGACAGTTGTGCGGAAATTTAACAAGCATTGGGCGCACAGCGGTCAGCCCTCTTATGCCTAAACGACCTCGCAGGGGCGAGGATTGCGCCGGGCGTGCGTTGGCGGAGGTGCAGCGGTTTTGTTTTGCGGCTTCTGTGCTCCGCTCCGCGTGATGTGTTTGTGCCGTGCGCAACTGTGTGCGGTATGCTCGCAAAATGCGAGCAACGTGCCTCTGCTCCGGCTGCGCATGGCGAAGCCGCAAAACGGCAGCAGAGCGGGGAAAGCGGCGGCGGAGCGATAGCGGCGGCAGGGTGCGGAATTATGCATTAGATCGGAGGTTATGAAATGGATAAATTTTTTAATATTGGTGTCGACATAAAAAACGAGAGGATAAAGGTGCTTGAGGGAATTTTTACGGGTGACGGCGTGAGAATGAGGCTGACGCTTTCGGACAACGGAAAAAGGATTGATTTTACGGGGGCGCAGATAATCAGACTGACGGTCAGAAAGGGCGATTACAAGACCGTTGAAACGGTTGAGCTGCTGAAGGAAATTCAGGCGGCGGAGGCGGAGAACGGGATAATCGAGATAATTCTTCCCGAAAACTTTGTGAGCGATAAGGGAATGCATCAGCTTCAGGCGGCGCTCATCGGTGCGGACGGGCAGATTTCATGTGCAAGGGTGAATTATATTGTAAGCTCGGCAGGAGAGGACACGGAGGCGAGCGAGGAGGATTTGCAGACGTGCGGTCAGCTGCTGAAAAAGGCTTCGGCGGCGCTTGACGCGGAGAATGCGAGAGTTACCGCGGAGGCTGCGAGGCAGACGGCGGAGGACCTGCGGGCGGCGGCGGAAGCTGAGAGAAAAACCGCGGAGAACGGCCGCGAGGCGGCGGAAACGGAACGCGCAGGCAATGAGACGGCGCGCAAAAATGCGGAAGCAGCACGCTCTGCGGCGGAAAAAAGCCGAGCGGCAGCGGAGACGGCGCGCGAGGGTGCGGAAGAGGACAGAGAAACCTCGGAGACGGCGAGAGAGGTTGAAGAGGAGGCAAGGGCGGCGGCGGAAACAGAGCGCGCGAATGCGGAGGCTGCGAGGGCGGAAGCGGAGACGGCGCGGGCTGCGGCGGAGACTGCAAGGGCTGCGGCAGAAAAAAGCCGGGCTGCGGCGGAGTCCAATCGCGGATATATGGAGATTGACCGCGGAAACCGAGAGATTGAACGCAAAAGCGCGGAGACGGCACGAGGAAACAATGAAACGGCACGCAAAACCGCGGAAACAGAGCGCGCGAATGCGGAGGCTGCGAGGGCGGAAGCGGAGACGGCGCGGAGAGTTGCGGAGGATGGCCGTGCGGCAGCAGAAGCTGCGAGGACAACAGAAGAGAATGCACGGCAGACCGCGGAGGCTGCGAGAGCGGAAGCGGAGACAGAGCGTGCCGCGGAGCTTGCCGGTATGTTTGAAAAGCTCTGCCCGACGGGGAGCGCGGAGGGCCTGACATCATCGCTCGCGATTACGGACGGCTGCGGCGGCACAAATGTCCGCAATTATGTAATTCACGGAGCTGAGGGCGGCGTCGGCAGAAGCAAAAACCTTGTGCATGCAGATGTGTCGGTGACTGCCGCTGACATAACGAATCCGTCTGCGCAAAGCTCAAGCTTGACTGCTTCCGGGTCGGAAATAGTTATAGACTCACCGGAGGAAAATACACTTGAGCTGAAATACAACGAGGATTTTGCCGTGACGCTGAGCCCGGGATCATACCGTTTATCATACAGGTATATAAACGGAACGCTTACCGGCGTTTCGGAGGATTCCGGCGGAATAATGTGGCTTGGTTTAAAAAATGAGGACGGCGGCTGGATTACCTGCAATACGCTTAAAGGAATCGGAATTAAAACGGATAACTACAATGCAGCAGGCAACAAAAGCGCGCTCTATACAATAACAAGCGAAACAAAATGCAGCATAGCGTTCAGCGGTTCCTGTACTGCGGACAATCTGAAGTTTGTTTATCAGCTTGAGTCCGGAAGTGAAGTTACGGACTATGAACCGTACGGACACAAAATCCCCGTAACGGTTCGCGGAAAGAATCTTATCAGCGTTGAGAGAGATATGCGGTCGGAATACGGAACGGGAACATTGATTGAAAAGGGCGCGGATTATGTTATCGCTCAGATGGCGGCTTCGTCAGAGGATGTAGCGCCGGGCAGTACGAACTACAGCTCCGGTCGGTTCGGGTTAAGTCCGAAAACCGCGGGAACAGCGGCGTTCAACAATTGCCTTTTCAAGGACATAAAGCCGAACACAACATACACGCTGAGTTATGATTTTGAGTATTTTTATTTTCCGGAGAACGTTTCGAAGGTATATCAGCAGTGTCAGATTGTAATAAACGGAAGTTCATATCCGCAAAGCTCTTCCGCCGCGTCACAAATAAACAAACGGCTGCACAATAAGCTGACATTTACAACGCCCGAAACAATTTCAAAACTGGAGCTTCTCTTCTCACTCAATTCGAGCAAGGTGAAGTTTTCGAACATAATGCTTGAGGAAGGCGGAAGCGAAACGGACTACGAACGGTACGCGGAGCCGCAGACGGCGGTGATAGAGCTTACCGCGCCGCTCGGGAAAACGGAGCATGTTGTGAATGCTTCGGGAACAACGTTTAAAAACAGCGTGCTTTCAAAGGCGAGCACAGCGGAAATACCGCTTGTGACCTCGGGAACGAATATAATTGAGGTCGGGACAGCGGTTGCACCGGGGAAAATCGAGGTTGAGTATTACAAGGACATAAACAAGGTATTGGAAAACTTAAATAATGCAATTTTATCACAGGGAGGAAATGTATAATGTTTAACTACAGGAATTTTTTGATGACGGGATTCAGAAGCGCGGTGGGTCATATGGCGGATTATCAGGTGATATTAAACGCCAACGGATACTATGAAAAGGGTGTTCTGACGGAAGATGACCTTTCCGAGCTTCAGGCAATGATTGAGGAGAAGAACGCGGCGGCGGAAAATGCGGAGGTGACGGAAGATGACGGCGAGGGAAATTGTTGAACGCGTTCGGAGACGCGACATTGCGGCGGACGAGCTGAGGCTTTACGGTGCGCTTGAGACGCTTGAGGAAAAGATAAGAGATTACGCGAGGCTGCCGGAAAAGCAGTTTTCAGAGGACGGAGAGCTTTACGCGCCGGAGATGTTCTTTGACATGTACGAGGAATATTTAAAGCGCGACAACGCGATAATTTCCGAGGACTGGGACTGTTACGAGCGGCACGAGGGACTTTTCCGCGCGGCATGGGAACGGTACTGTGAATATGCGGTGAGGAATGCGGAGCTGCGCGAGCAGAAATTCAAAACCGGGACGGGGTGGACATGATGGCGGACATGACGGCGAGGACGGCGGTTTTCAGGGGGCTGAACAGAAAGCCTTATATTGCGGACGGGGAAATGCGGAGAATGAGAAATCTGAGCTCGGACGCATACCCTTATTTAACATGCAGCCGCAGGGCGGAGGAATACAGCTTTAAAGCCTCCGTGCCGGCGGAAGCCGGGGACGGGTACGAGGCGGACGTTTCCGAGCTTCCGCCGGCTGCGGCGGAGCTTGAGGGGGCGATATACCGCCTTGTGCCGCAGAGTGCAAAATACAAGGCGGGGGAATTTTATTATGCGCATGGCGGCGAATGGAAGCAGGGGGTATACAACACGAATTTCATCGGGGTGGCGGAGGAGCTGCCGGAGGGATTCCGAACGGATTTGTATATCTGCACGACACCCAAAAATACAGATATATATGGGGAATGGCGCTATGCAGGCGCTCACAACGGGAAAATAATAAAATGGCTTGGGAAAACGGGCGGCGGATTTGTGCGCGGAGGGTATTACGTTTACAAATCGGAGTCATGGGAGGAATGGATACCGACAGATCAGGATTACAACGGATTCAATTTTAAAGAGAAGAACCTTGAGGAATATTCGACGAGCAAATGGTACGGCTATGACAGGAAATGGATCGGAGAAACAAACGAGCAGTTTACAAACGGAGAAAGATATATGTTTGTGCGGAAATCGCAGGGAAAATGGGAGAGCGCGGGCTACAGCTACGCATGCGCGGCGGCGCTGCCGGACGCGGCGAACCTTTCGGACGGGGCGCAGTACCGATATACGGGCGCGGCTGCTTTGATAAAGGACGGCTTGTACAAATGCACGGAGGACGTGAACACGGGCGGAGCGGTATACTTTTACACGGAGCAGAGCTCGGCGGAGAAATACACGGACGTTTCAACGCTTCCGGCGGCAGCGGCGGCAAACCTCGGCACGGTTTACCGTTACACAACCGCGACGGACGCGGGATATTACATTTGCGAAAAGACGGCGGACGTGTGGAAATGGGATAAGACGGAGCGCCCGAACACGGTTAAGGCGCTGACGCTGACGGAATACATCAACAGATACATAGGGAAATTCACGGTTGCGGGCTTTTTGGCGGTGCATGAGCATTTCGGAAGCATTGCGGCGCTTGTGAAAAGCACGGCGGGCGACATTTGGCTTTACTACCGTGAGAAATGCTATAAGGTGCCGCTTCTTTCGGCAAACGGAGGGCTGAAGCTGCAAAGCTGCGGAGATTATCTGCTGATAGGGGAATGCGGCGATTACCTGAATGCGAGAACCGAAAAATACACCGAGGGAAGCGGCTGCTTCGATTATGCGGTTGAATGCGATGTGTTCCGCTCGGCCGCATCGGGCAACATTCGGCAAAGCGCGGTCAAGGCAAGCACGCTGACAATTTATTCACAGGACAGAAAGCTGCTTGAAAGGATATGCGATACGCTTGATAAGAGCGAGCTGACATTCAAGGTATACACGGACGTTCACCGCAACGAAACGCTTTACACAACGGTGAAGCTCGGAGAAAACGAGAGCGCGGCGGAGGTGTCGGACGCATCGAGCGGAAGAAAAACGAGCGGCGGCGCATGGATCGAGACAGAGCTTTACAAGCTTACGGTCAGCATAAAAAGAACAACGATGCTGCGCGATTTTAACGGCGAGGAGCTGCACATTTGCTCAGTCGGGCAGGAGGATTCCGTTCCGTGGAAGAACAGGCTTTGGAGCTACGACGGAGGCGCACTGCGCGGAAGCGTGCAGGGAATTTTCAACGAAAGCGGCGCGGTTGACTGGATGACGATGGATTCGACGGGAATGACGGCGCTGCGGCGCGCGCTGTGGCAGGGCGGAAACGTGACGGGGATTGCGGCGATTACATCGCGCGCGGTGTTTTTCAAGCGCGGATATATTTTCACGCTTTCGGGGGAAACACCCTCCACAATGTACACGCAGGGGATAAGCTGCCCGGGGCTGCGCGAGGACAACAGGCGGAGCATTGCGGTTCTGCGCGACTGCGTGCTTTACCTTTCGGACACGGGAGTTTATGCATTTTCGGGAGGCTTTCCGACATGCATTTCCGAAGACGCGGAGATAACGGGAACAGACGGCAGCGGCGGCACGGACGGGGTGAAATATTACCTTTCCGTTCGGGAAGAGAGCGGAGAATATGCCTTTTATGTGTACGACGCGGTAAAAAGACTGTGGCACAGGGAGGACAGCGTGCGCGCGGTTTCGTTTGCGGTGATTGACGGAAGGGTGTGCTTTTGCGACGCGGACGGCGGCAAAATCATGACATACACAAAAGAGCCTGCGAAAGAATGGGAGGCTGAGCTTGAATATGACGAGGGAACATGGAAAAAGAAAAAGTACAAAAAAATAATCGTGCGCGGAGAATTTGAGGACGCGGACGTGTTCCTTGCGGCGGACGGCGGAGAGCCGACTGCGATAGGGCACAGCACGGGGAAAGAGGAATTTCCCGTTATTCCGGTTATATGCGAGCGGCTGAGAATTATAATAAGGGGAACGGGCGAATGCCTGATAAAAAGCATTGACAGGGTTTTTGAGGTGATAGAATGACGGAGCTCATAGACGCAAAACGCGTGATTTTGGAAAACGGAAAAAACGCGGCGGAGGTTTTGGAGGAAATCAAAACCGCGCTTGAGGAATTGCGCACGGCGCAGAACACAGAGGAGGGATAACAATGTACGACAAGGACAAGGACTATCAGGCGGAGATTGACAAAAGCGTTTCGGGAGGAAACTTTACGGCAGCGGCGGAGTGGGAGAAAGCGCGCAACGAAAAGATTGACGGCGAAGGGCTGAATATGCAGAAAACATACAAATACACGCAGAACCCGGCGGCGGTGATTCCGCAGAGTTATTCGGGAAAGCAGAGCCTTTCGAACGATTACATGCAGCAGGGCATGGACGCATACAGGCAGGGAAATTACAATGCATACGGCGCATTTACGGACATGCATAATCAAAAATCGAGGGAGACGGGGATTTCGCAGCCGGTTTTCAATCCGCTGTTATACGATGATGTGAACGCGCAGGCGCGGCAGGATGCGCGCGGCGCGATTGCCGATTACGGGAAAAAGGGCTTTTCATACGACCCGAACAGTGATATTCAGTACCAAACGGTTAAGAAAATCAAAGAGGACGAGGCAAACACGGCGGGGCGAAACATGATTGCGCAGCTTGCGGCGCAGAACGGCGGCGTTCTGCCGGCGGACATGGCGGGGCTTGTTGCCGGGACGCAGCAGAGCATTATAAATCAGGCGGACGCGCAGATTCCCGAGCTTTACAGGTTGGCCTATGAAAAATGGGCGGACGGCAGGAGCGATTTATACAATCAGTACGGGCTTTTAAACAATGAAAGCGAGTTCGGCCGCGGAAGCTGGCAGATGGGAAGTCAGAATTTCTGGGACAATGTTGACCGCGAGCGCGAGGACAGAAAATGGGACAGCCAATTCGAGCGCTCGAATTACGAAAACGACCGCGACTATAACAGGAGCGTGCGTGAAAGCGACAGGAATTTTGATGAAGATGTGTTCCGCGACAGGCGCGATTATGACAGGAGCGTGCGTGAAAGCGACAGGAATTTTGATGAAGATAAGTTCCGCGACAGGCGCGATTACGACAGGGGCGTGCTTGAAAGCGACAGGGATTATAAGCTGAACGAGGCGCAGGTGTACAATTCGTATTTAGGAACGTACATGAACAACGGAAAATATTATAATCCGGGAGCTGCAACGGGATATGCAGACGCGGCATGGAACAAGATATACGGCGGAGCGCCCGACTATGCGGCGGAGGCGCTTTCGGGGCAGAGCGGCGCGGCAGGCGGCGGAGAAGCAAAGAGCAGTAAGAAAACATCCAAAAAAGGCGGCGGAAGCAAGAGCGCGGCGGCACAGAGCGAAGGCAGCAGCGGCGCACCAAAGAACACGGCGGCGAAAGAGCCGGAGAAGATACACGTTGACGGAATCGGATACCTTACGCCAAAGCAGGCGGAGGCTGCCGGGGTTGTTGCATACATTGACGGAAACGGACAGACGCGATACAGAAAGGGTTGATGCGCCATGGCGAAAAAGGACAAGGAAAAGAAAAAAGAACGGGAAACCGCGAAAAAGGAAGTCAGGCAATCGGCGGCAAAGGCAGCGGCGGAGGGGCTTTCGGAGCACATATTAAGCGGAAATGCGCTCAGAGAAAAGAAGAAAACGAGCGCCGCCGCGCCCGACCCGACGTTCGGCACGGGAACGGTGCGCGTTAAGGCAAGCAAGGACGGCACAAAGGCAGAGCTTGACATGCCAAAAAAGGCTGTTTCCTCATGGGTGAAAAGCGACGCGGCAAAGCGCATGAGCAGCAGCGCCGAGACGTTTGAAAAAGAAAGACAGCGCCAAAGAGCGCAGACAGATCAAAACAAAAGGCTGCGGCAGAGGGTATCCTCCGCCGCGGCAAGTGCCGCAAAAGAGGACGCGGACGGTTTGCTTAAAACAAGCTTTAAGGACAGAATGAAGGGCACACAGGCGCGGAGAGTGCCAGACCCGACATTCGGCACGAATATGCTTTCGGATAAGATTTCAGGCAAGGGAATTAAAAATTATGTGCGCGGAACGGAGGAAAGAGAACAAAGGCGCAAAATCGCAAACGCTTGGGAAAACGAAAAGAAGAATCTTGAAGTGATAAAAAGCGGCAAGCTGCCCGATACGGAGATAAAAATTCCCGGTGTGAAAACCATGCTGCCGAGATATATGGGGGAGAGGGTCGGCAAAGAAGCGTTTGACATTATCGACAAATATGCGACCGATGACGAAAGGCGTGCGCTGCGCAAGGTTTTGGAAACAAAGGGGCAGGAGGAATACGGCAAGGCGCTGAGGGCGGCGCTGCCCGAAATAGGTGCAAGGGGAGCGAGAGAGGAATCAAGGATAAATTATGATTACGGAAGAAAGCACCCGTTTTTAGCTTCGGCGGCGAGTGTTCCGGCAAACATGGAGGCAGGCGTGCAGGCATCGCTTGACAGCGTTGAGCAGCAGATGAAAAAGCAGGTTTCCATGATAGGAAAAACGCTCGGCACGGAGAAGATGAAGGATTATTTTGCGGCAAAGGAAGCGGACGAAAATGCGACCGCGGACGCGCTTATGGAGGGGAGTCTGTCAACCGATCGGCGCGGCGCGGACGTTTACACACAGGCATTTCAGCGGCTGCGGAACGTTCAGGCGATGAGAGAGGGCGCAGGAAGTCACTTCGGGGATTTTAAAATTGCGTACGATGTGGGAATGTCGGTGCTTGACAGCATGTTTGCAACCGCCGTTGCAGGACCGGGGGCAGCGGGCATTCCGCTTGCGGCGAACGCAGCGGCAAGCGGAATGATTTCGGCGGCGGAGCGCGGCGCGAGCGACGATCAGATAATTGCAACGGGAGTTGCGCAGGGCGTTGCCGAGGGTTTGTTCGAAAAGCTTTCAATAGACCACTTTATAAAAACAAAGAACGCGCCGGGGCTGTTCAATGCGGCAAAGCTTGCGCTTTCCGGCAACAAGCGCGGCGCGGCGAAGATTGCGAAGACCGCAGGGATGAACGTTCTGAAGCAGTCTGCCATCGAGGGCAGCGAGGAGGCATTTACGGAGGTTGCGAACATCCTTACGGACGCGGCGATAATGGACGGCAGCAGCGAAACGCAGCTGCGTATCCGGGAATATGTGCAGGGCGGCATGAGCGAGAAAGAGGCGCGAAAAAAGGCATACATCGACAACGTGGGACAGGTTGCGCTTTCCGCGGCAGGCGGCGCGCTGAGCGGCGCACTGATGGGCGGCTTCGGAGCGGCTATCGGAAACGGAGACGCAGCGCCGTACACAAACGAAAGTCTTGCCGGGCAGGAAAGCTTCTACAGAAGCGCAGGCGAGAGAGGAGCTTCCTTTGAGAATGCAAGCGCGGCGGACAGTATGCGGGCTTTATCACCGGCGGAGAGAGAAAGCGCATACAGGAGCGGACAGCAGGCTTTTGCACAAAGCGTTACCGACACAATAAAAAAAGACCCCGGGGAGGGGGGCGTTCGGCTGGCGCTTCTGAGAAGCGGATTCACCGGAACGGACGACGCGGTTCTTGCGCGCGACATAATCGATTTTGCGCGCGGAAAAAAGCTGACGGACGGGCAGCGCCGCCGCATGAGCACAAACGACAGCGTTATGCGCGTGACGGAGACGATTGCGGCATCACCCGAAACGATGGAGGCAATCCGAAACAGATACGCGGAGGCGCAAAGCAGGGCGGAAACGGTTCGGGGAGAAAATAAAAAAGACAGCTCCAATACCGGTTCGGCACAAGAGAGTGCACTCCCCAATAGGCCGGAGCTGTCTTTCAATGACAGCATAGCACAGGAAAACGCGAATGTCAATGGGGAAAATTTGACGAACGAGGGAGGTTCGCAGCGGCTTGACCCGCGGACGCCGATTGAAGAGATACGGCGGACGATGGGAGAAGAGGCGGCAACGACGGAGCTATTCAGGCGCGAAAGCGGACTTTTCCAAACAGCCGGAAGAAACGGCGACGATTTCGAAACGCTGTTTTCACAGGCGCCGCTGCGAATGGTTGACAGGCAAGCCGCGGAAACGGCATACCGCGCCGGGATAAAGGACAGGTTTTATGCTGCCGGAGAGAACGGCGAAAGCTTTGAAAGCGTTCGCGGATTCGCGCCCGAGAGAATGCAGGCGGCGGCAGCGGAAGCATATCAAAAGGGGCTTGACAGCCGCGCGAGGAACGCTGAACAGATATATTCCGGGGAAACGCGCGAGGGCGGCGGCTACGGCAGAGCTGACGCGAGCGGAAAGCAGCCGGGGCTTGTGTGGAACGAGGAGGCGCAGCAGCTCACGCCACAGGAAAGAAAAAACATTGCCGCGCTTGCAAGAAAGCTCGGCAAAAGGGTTTATATTCAAACGGGGCTTGTGACGGACGACGGCAGACCGGCGCTCGGGAAGATAAACGACGCGGCGATTTATGCCGACCCGAGCAGGGGAACGCTCGTGCAGGATATTATCGTGCATGAATTTTCACACAGAATGAAGCAGCTTTCGCCGGATTCATGGCAGAAATACGCCGATTATGCGATAAACGACCTTAAGAAAACCGGGAGATATGACGGGATATACAGCGAGTTTACAAAGCATTATGACGGCATGGCGGAGAGCGAGATTCATGAGGAAATGGCGGCGGACTATGCATACAAAATGTTTGATTCGGAGGAAAGTCTGACGGAGCTGATAAGGCAGGACAAGCCGCTTGCGGAGAAAATCAAAGACGTTTGGTTTGCGCTGCTTGAAAAGCTCGGCCGCGATGTGACATTGAAGCGCGCAAAAAACATGTGGAAAATGTGCCTGACGGAAGCCGGAAAGACGGCGGAGAGGGGCGGCAATCAGAGCGGAACAAAATATATGTTTGTCGGGAAAATTAACGGTTACGACGCATATAGGAGTGATTTCCCCGAAAGTATGCCGCGAGATAAAAGACTGGAGAAATTCAAGGAGAGAATTGCATCCATATTCAACCTCGGCAGGGTCAGCCTGAATACCGATACCAAGAAAATAACCGTCGCGGGTGACAAATTTACAATGCAAAAAAACGTATACGGGGATAAAAAAGCGAGCGATAAGGAGGCAGATGTAAAAATTGACGCGCTTTACGATATTGCGGATATTCTCAGAAAAAGCAGATTTGTGAAAAAAGAAATGGAAGAAAGCTATAAAGATCCGTCAAAAAAGCCAAAGAATGCCGCGCACAAAAACGTGAAATATTGGTACAAATTCAAAAATACAATCGTGTTTGACGGCGATGTATACGATGTGACTTTTAATATCAGAGATAAGGGGAAAGAACAATTTCAGTATCTGATAGACTTTAAACAAAAAGGGAAAGCAGCCAAGGTCAGCCATACGGTCAAAAAGACCTCCGGCGAGCGTTACCTTGAACTGCTTTCCGATAACAGTGTAACACAGCCGGGCGGAGTTGTCAAGGGGAAAAATTCGTCGAATCAAGGAAAAAATATGCTGCCGTTCGAGGGAGGACAGAGAGAATTTACACGGACGGAGGAGCGGCACGCAGGGCAGCGCGCATACAAGCCGACAGATACGATGACGGCGCGCGAATGGCAGACGGAAAGGCGGAACGGAAACACGGTTGACGCGGCAAGCCTTAGAGAGATTGCGGACATTGTGAGAAATGATTTCGGAATACCGGTTTCGAAAGAACATTTCGAAAATGAAAATGTGACGGGAATTTTCAACGAGATGCCCGAGACCATTCGGACGGCGGTTACAAACGACATTGTGACCGTGGCGCACGAGGTGGGGCATTTGCTTGACAGGAAGCTCGGGCTCGAGGATTCGCCGCATTTGCAGCAAGCCTTTGACATGCTTGACCGCGATTTTGCAATGAATTACAGCGGAAAAGAAATAAAGGGCGAGGCTGTGAGCGAATTTATCAGAACATACATAAAAAACAAGGATGAGGCAAAAGCCGCCGCACCCGATTTCTACGAGGATTTCGAAAGCCGGATAAAGGGAACGGAATACGAAAAGCCGCTTGCAAGGCTTGCCGACAGCGTGAATGCATATCTTTCAGCCGGGGCAACGGAAAGGATAAACCTTGCGCTTGCACCGGAGGAGAGCAAAAAAACGGTGCTGAAGCGCGCCGCCGAGAACAAGGCGAAGATGGGCGAGGTGTTTGCACGGTTTCAGAACGACTGGGTTGACAGCTTTTACGGAATAAAGAGAGCGGAAACGCTTTTACAGGTGAAAGAAAAGGGAAAATACAGTCCGTACGTTCTGGCGACAAACAGCAGAAACGCAGCTTCAAAGGCGGCGTATATTCTTACGCAGAAATTTGTTGACCATGAGGGAAACGAAATCGGCGATTCATTCATAGACTGCCTGAATCCGCTCAATTCGAAAAACAGAAAGCAAAGAGAAAGCAATCTTTCGGAGCTGAACAGATATCTTATTTTAAAGCACGCGCTTGAATGGATTGAGCCGCAAAACGGCGCAAAGCAGAAAAGGGTGTTTGCAGACCCGACCCTTGAAAACCCCGATGTTATCCGTTCGGAGATTGCAAGGATTGAGCAGAATGTTCCGCAGGTGCGCGAGGCTGCCGAAAGAATTTACGAATACCAAAGAAATCTGATGCAGATTTACGGCGTTGAATCGGGAGGAATTTCGCAGCAGACGGCGGACGATCTGAGAAAAAAATACCCGTGCTACGTTCCTTTCATAAGGCAGTCCGAAAAAAAGAAAACCATGAGAGCGCGCAGCACGATTGCGAATCAGAGAGCGCCGGTTATGCACGCTTTCGGCGGCGGTGAGCTGATTGTGAATCCGCTTGAGAGCATTATAGGGAAAACGGAAAGCTATGTTAAATTTGCGGCGAGAAATTCGGCAATGCGCGCGCTGACGGACATTGCGGACAGCGTTCCCGGCAGCGGCTTTGTGATCGAAAAGCTGGGCGGAGACATGCTGCGGCATGTGCAGACGACCGACAATGCGGACGCAAGGCTTTCGGAAGCAAAAAGCAGGCTGAACACCGCGGAGGGGATTCCGCAGGAATTTAACGGAATCGAAGACGTGGGAAGCTGGGAAAGCCTTATAAAGCGCGGAACGGGATACGTCAGCGTTATGAAGGACGGAAAAAAGCAGTATTATCAGGTGCATGACAAGGAGCTTTTAAGATCGATTGCGGACATGAGCCCGAATCAGCTAAACGGTTTTCTTAAATTCAGCAGAATGATACTCAATGCAAGAAAGGTTTTCATAACACAGATGAATTATCTGTTTTCCACAACGAACCCGGCACGCGATATTCAGACAGCATGGCACAACATGGGAATTAACAATCCGGCGCAGTTTGTCGGGGAATATTTCTCGGCGCTGGCGAGCGTTATAAAAAAGGACGAATCATACAAACGCTGGTGCGCGATGGGAGGCGGACAGAGCAGCGAGCTTTCGGCAAACATCGATGAAATTTCGCGCTCAATGTCAAAGGCGATGAACGGGCGGCTAAGGTACGCTATAGAAAACCCGACAAAGATAATTTCCGAAATATTCGGGGCGGTTGCAGACCTGAACGACATTATGGAATCAACGCCGCGGCTGATGGCATTTAAAAATGAAATGAAAAGAAGCGGAGACGTTCAGCAGGCGATATACGAGGCGGACGATGTGACAACGAATTTCAAGCGCATGGGAACAAAGGGGCGCGTTGCAAACAGCATGTTCATGTTCGCAAATGCGCAGATACAGGGGCTTGACAGAGGAATCCGCAGCTTTACTGACGCATCGGCAGGGGAGCGCACGGCGCGCATTGCAAAGTATGTGATAGGCGCAATGCTCATGGCGGCGCTGAAGCAGTGGTGGAACAGAGAAAAGGACGAGGACGGTTATAACAAGCTTTCAAACTACATGAAGAACGCGCACACGATTATCGCACTCGGGAAAGGAAGCTTTCTAAGGATTCCGAACGCGAGGGAGCAATCGCTTGCATCGGCAGCGCTGGACAGGGCGATGGATTATTTCAAGGGAGACAAGGAAGCTTTTGACGGATTCATCGGTTTTGCGGTTGACAACCTTATGCCGCCGTTTATCCCCGTGCCGACCGACATAAACGGAAAGAGCGCAACCGACATTTTCACCGACTGCATACTGGAAGCGGCGCGGAACACAATGTTCGGAACGGCTACGGACTTTATGGCGAACAAGAATTTCACGGGCAGCCCGATTGTGCCGGAGGCATACAGCGATCTGCCGCCGGAGCAGCAATACAACGAGAGAACGACCAAGCCGGCAATATGGCTCGGAAAGAAGCTGAAGGATTCTCCGATGAGGCTTGATTATATCATCAACAATAATCTCGGCGTTTTCGGAAATATCAACAAGGCGCTGCTTCCGAACGATGACGCGCAGCGCGACAAGACGCTCGGCTTCAAAAACCGCTGGACCGCGGACGCGTACTATTCGACCGATATTTTAAACAGGGAATACGAGGCAAAGGACGCCGCCGACATGGAGCTGAAGCGCAGCAACACGCCGAAAAATGCGGAGGACTATTACGGAAAGCTTGAAAGGACGACATATATTTCGCAGATGAACGGCGCAATAAACGAAATGCCGCAGGACGAAAAGCGCGGCGCGAGAAAGCGGCTGCTTGACGTTGTGACGGGGTGGAGCGCAGCGGACGCGGAGGTTTCGGACGAGCTTCGCAGGCTGTACAAAAAGACGGGCGAGAACCGATTCTGGCAAACGCCCGACAGGACTTTCAATGTAAACGGCGAGGAAATCAGCCTTTCTCCGAAAAAGTACGAAAGGTTTGCGCTTGAAGCGAGAGAGAATTTTGACAAAAACGCAGCGGAGCTTATAAATTCCAAGCTTTACAAATCGCTCAATGACGCGGAAAAGGCGGAGGCGATGCAGAGCGTGCGCGAATACACGGTTGCGGCAGGGCGAAAGGACGCCGACAGGAATTATTCGCTCGAAAAGTGGCAGGCAGGCGTATACAGCGGAGATATCAGCTTAAATGACAGCATATCCGAAAAGGTTACGAAGAAAAGAACCGAGGCGGCAAAGGAACGCAAGCGTGCCGAAATCAGCATAGACACGAAGAACGCGACCGGCTACACAAAGGAACAGGCGGAGAGGCTGACATCGGAGGCGGCGCAGTATTACGCGAACAAGGAACAGGATAAAAATTATGTCGGCACAAATACGTATGCGCATATGGAAAAATACGAAAACACGCTTAAAAAATACATGCCGCTGAATGATTATCTGCAAATCCGCACGGGATATTACGCATACAAGGAAAGCATCGGCAAGCGCGACAAGAGCAGTCTTAAAAAACAGGAGCTGACGGCATATATAAACAGCTGCACGGATTCGCGCGAGGTTCGGCGCGCGCTTTTTGACGCGCTTCCGCACGGGGGCAGCAAGAATCCTTATTAAGTTTACAGCATTTTAATTTGATGTTAAAATTAATTCAAGGGAGTGATTGAGCCATGAAGGAATTAAAAAAACTAATCGATGTGAAAAGCATTGTAACGCTTCTTTTGGTGTTTACACTGGTGTACATTGTGGTAACCGGAAAAACGCTTGACGAAAAGGTGTTTCTGCTTTTCAGCAACACTGTCACGATGATAGTGACATATTTTTTCACGAAGAAAAAGACCGGCGGTGACAGCCATGAGTGAAACAATTATAACGGCGATAATCACCGGCGGGCTGGCGCTCATCGGCAGTCTTGCGGCGAATAACAAAACAAAGGCGCTGATTCTGTATCGGCTTGAACAGATTGAGCAGAAGCAGGACAAGCACAACGCAGTTATCGAGCGGACGTATCACATCGAGAGTATACTTGCGGAATACGGTAACAGGATAAAGGTGTCGGAACATCGTATCGAGGATTTGGAAAAGGAGAATCACCATGGATAAATTCACGCTTCCGAAGGAGCGGCTTCCGCGCCCGTTCTCGCAGAATATCTACAAGGGCGGCAAGTTATATTCCTCTGTCGGTTCGTGCGTTGCGTGCACGTTCACGCGCATTTTGGAAGTAATCAATTATCTTAAAACGGACGAATATGTAAAGCTGTCAGTCGGGTATATGTACGGGCGGCACAACCGAAAGGACAAGCAGGGCGGCGGCATGAATGAAAGGCTTGTCCTCGATGAGCTTATGCAGTCGGGCGCCGTTCCCGAAAGCATGTGCGCCGATTACTGCGAGTTTCCCGAAATAAAGAATATACTTGAAAGCCGCGCAGACCTTGCAGAGCTTGACGAAGCGGCAAGGGAATATAAAATAAACGGGTGGACGGACATCAGCGGCAACGGCTTCAAGGCGCGTTTTGAGTATATTAAAAAATATCTGACCGTGTACGGCTTGCCGATTGCAGGGAGAACGCGCAAATGCGGAGAAAATCACGAATGCCTGATAGTCGGCTTTGACGGAGATTATATCCTGTGGCTTGACCATGACGGAACGGATAAGATACACAGCTCGAAATACGACAAATTTACGGCGGCATTTTTTATTGACGGAGGCACGGGAGAAATGGATAATTTCAGAATATTTACATCGGCGGAGCTTAGGGCGTGGCTCACAGCGCAGAGCGTGAAAAGAAAAATAACAACAGTGCAGCTGCATCACACCTACAGTCCGTCATACAAGGACTTTAACGGGAGCAATCATGCAAAGCTTCAAAGCGGCATGAAAAGCTATCATGTGAAATCGCGCGGATTTTCGGATATAGCGCAGCATTTCACAATCTTTCCCGACGGAAAGATAATGACGGGGCGCAGCCTTGACCGCGCGGCGGCAGGGATAATCGGGTGCAACGCGGGCGGCATATGCATTGAGTGTCTCGGAAATTTTGACAAAGGCGGCGATACAATGACCGCGGCGCAAAAGGCGGAAATCGCGGAAACGGTGAAGATTATGCTCGACAGGTTTCATCTTACCGCCGATAATGTGACATACCATGCATGGTGGACGGCAAAAGGGCAGCCGCTCGGCGATTATGTCAAAGGGAAGTCCGCCAAAACATGCCCCGGAACAAGCTTTTTCGGCTGCAACACACGGGCGGCATATGAAAAAAATCTCCGCCCGATGATAGAATCAAAGGGGGAGACAGTTTTGAAAAAGGTTGAAAGCATTAACGATATCGTTTGGGAGCTGACAAACGCCGGAATCATCACGGACGGCAAGCTGTGGATGCAGAAATGCGCCGAGGATAAAAATGTTTATTGGCTTTGTTACAAGATGGCGAATAAGCTGAGAGGAACGCTGTAGAAATTTAGTCAAAATTTAGTCAAACAGCGAATTTTAACGGAAAACGAAAACCGCATTATATGCCGTAAATGGCTATATAATGCGGTTTTTGAATGGTGAGCCATCGGAGATTCGAACCCCGGACAACTTGATTAAAAGTTATAGAATTTCGGGGTGGGGCAAATACCGAAAAAATGGCGGTTTTGCCTATTTTTCGAGAGGTTGTGAGTAACACACAGTACATTTCGGTGCTGTGATTTTATACTGATTATTTAGTCAAAATCGGTATTATTTAGTCAAAATTTAGTCAGAAAATCAAAGGGAATCAGCCGAGAAATGCATTAAGTTTTTCCTCGGCGTCATCAATTTTTTTATCGGAGAGGTGGGTATATATATCCATTGTCATTTGAATTGACGAATGACCGAGGAGGTATTGTGCGGTTTTGACATCGATTCCGGCTTCGAAAAGTGTTGTTGCGTATGTATGGCGGAGAAGGTGCGGAGTTACATCATCGCCGACAGGGGAAAATTCCTGCACCTTTTTTATGATTCCGTTCCAAAACTTTGTGAATGATGATTTCGTCATAAGCGATGAAGAGTCTTTCTGTTTCGGAAAAACAATATCACCGGGAAGCGAAAGAAGATAATCGTTTATGACGGAGGCGGCAGCGGACGGCAGCGGCACGGAACGGTTACCGGCTTCGGATTTCGGGCTGTGCTTCAGCTCAGATTCGCCGGAATCCTTTAAAATGAGATTCTTTGATACATTCACCTTGCCGTCTGCGAAATCGTCTTTAAAAAGGGCGAGAGCTTCACCGCGGCGCAGACCGCAATATAACAAAAGATAAATATAGGATTTTTCTTTCAAAGAGAGCGGGGCGGAGACGAAAGCCTTTTTTTCGTCATCCGTGAGCGCTCTTTTTTTCTTGCGCTCTTTATTTTGCGGCAGGTGAACGGTTTGAGCTGCGCTGCGCGGAACGATATCGCTTTCAGCCGCGGCGGACAGGAGCTGCTTTAAAACAAGCAGAACAAGCTCTGCGGTGCGGCGCTTCCCGGAAGACAGGAGAGAATTGACGAGCTGCTGAACATGGAGCTTTTTTATATCCTTGACTTTCACCCTGCCGAGAGACGGAAGAATGTGGACGCGGAGCGCGTCCGAGTAAGACCGGCGGGTGTTATAGGAAACGCTCGCTTTATAGACGGAGATCCATTTTTCGGACCATTCGGCAAGCGTTATCCCATCGTCAAAGCAATATGTTCCGTTGCCGAGCGAGAGACGGATCTGTTCCGCTTTTCGGATTGTTTCGGCTTGAGTTTTTCCGTACACGCTTTTATATTTCGGTTTTCCGTTGCCGCCGTAACCGACAAGGACATTTATGAGATAACGCCCGTCGGCGCGTTTTTTTATTTTCATATGCAAAACCTCCGGGAGAGTGAAAGATAAGCCGCCGAAGCGGCGGCTTTGAAAATCCCAAACGTTTGGGGATCAGGTAATCAGTTTATGAATAAAACGTGATACTATAAACAGGATTACACCGGCAAGCAAAATTATTAATACTTTATACGGTGCAGATAGTGCAAGGAAAAAATATAAGAAAATTAATATCGGACGGTATGGTTTTTCGCTTTGTGCGTCATCGTAGCCTTGTCGGTAGCCGACACAATACTTTTTACCTCCTACACCCAGCACACCCTCGTAAAACCCGTCATAATAGCCGCGTTCGTAATAGCTTGTTCCGTTCGTTATATCTCCATCATCAAAGCGATGAAGAGGGTAGTCATAAAAACCGTCGGAATATCCGTTGAAAAAGCTTGTTATATGTCCGCAGCGTTTTCCGTCTTTTAAACCGTCGTGGTATCCTGAATCGTAATCCTCGGCATCCTTGCGGCTTTCGGAATTTTCGCTGTTGTCCGCATCATCATCATCGTCGTCGTCATAAATATTTTCGCCATTTGTCGCCGCATCGGAAGACGAGGAACGCTGAGAGGACGAGGAGTTTTCGCCATTGTGATAATGATAAGAGCCGACAGGTTCGCCCCAACCCTCGGTACGTACGTAGTGACCGCCGTTAGCATCGGTTCTGCCGGGGTGGGCAATGACTGCGCTGTTGAAACAAAGTGTTATTACGAGGGAGAATAAGAAAAGTTTTTTTCTCATATGTAAAAACCTCGGTTTATCAAGCAGTAAATAGTTGTGTGATTAATTGAAAAAATATGATATTATGCAGGTCACTATTACAATCAGTAAGAAAAATAAAGAACGGGATAGAAGTAATTTTTTGTTTTTGAGATAAACCGGTTTCCATGCCTCCGGATCGTGGCTGTTTGCATAAGTTGCAGTGTAGGCAGCAATTTTTAATTGCTTATTCTTTTTAAAAAGTGAACCTCTGAAAACTAATAAGCCGACTGCGAGAGTGACAAGACCTGATATAATGCCGGAAATAATTACAGTATCATCATCAAGCGGATTGACAGAACCCAAAAAAAGCTTTGTCAGAATAGCGGCAAAAGGATTGGCAATTTTGATGAGAAGGGCATATAATGCAGCTACATCAAGGTACAGCATACAGTTTGAAAGAATATACGGCAGTTTTTCTTTAAGAGGCATTTGCTTACGAATACCGTCATCGGTATAATACAGGGAACGTTCATATTCGGTCATAAGAAATCTCCTTTCTATTGTGTATCAGCGTAATATTGTTTTATGTAATCGGAAAAACTTTCGTTGCTTTTTGAAGCAGCATGAAAAACTCTGAAAGCACACAGCTCAACATCGTTGAAAGCTGTTCCGTATTTCTTTTTGGATTCGGACAGTATCAGATTATTCTGTAAAAAATCAAATATGCAGAGCACAATTCTTACTGCTATGTACGGAATAATTAAATAAGTGCTTTTGAGAACGAACGATAAAATTAACATAGCCAAATAACACAGCCACCACAATTTGATATAGAGCAGTGATAAAAATGAGAAAAGGGTGTTTAGCAGAAAATCTTGTTTTAAGCATCTCCAAATACAACCGAAAATATAGAGAAGAATCGAAACGGAGCAAAATGTGAACGTGTTCATATGAAAAATCACGGCAAGTAAACAGAATGTTTGCAGCAATGCTGCCGGAACGACAAATCTTGATTCAATATTTTTTACTGCACCGTACATTGTATCATTGTACACCATTTCCTCGTCCGTGCAGGGCTTATCAGCATTTGTCAGCTGATGAAAAAAGTATCTGTGATTCAGCCGAACCTTCAGCCCGGCAGGTGTTTTAAAATTTATGTTCACATAAAACACTCCAAAGCAAGAGGAATAACGGAATAAGCGATAAAAAATAACACTGATCCGACCTCTTTCAATATTTGATATTTGAGCTTGCATAGCATAATAACAACCCTCAGTCATTTGTTAAATTCGGGTGTTATTACGGTTTACAGACGGCACAGGGAGCATAGTGCTTTGAAGCTTCCGTTTTGCTGAGTGCGATGCAGAATTTATCCTTGACATACACGCAATCGGCGCGGTGATACTTTGTGCCGGAGTGAGTTATATACACGGCAGCGGACGGCGCGGGTTTTTCGGCAGCGGATACATCCGCATTAACGGTTTGAACCGCAGGGGGATTGTGCAGAGAATAGCCCGTGATTCCGCCGGCGGCAAATGCGAGCACGGCAATTGCTGCGAGGACGGAAAGCGCCGGAGCGATGTGCAGAGAGCACTTGCCCGAAAGAATGAAATCGATTGCGGCATGAACGTCCGTTGTTTGTTTTTCTTCAGCAACGGAGACTTCATGATTAGGGGATATATGTCCGAGAAAAATATGTATGCTTTCATGGATAAGCGCGATTATGCGTTCCTGCTCGGTGAGCGACTGCATAACAAAGATAAGCTTTACGCTGTTTAAACAGTAACAAAAGGAATGAAGCTCCGCACCTTTCTTTTCACAATTCAGTTTGCGGAAAAGCGCGATATCCTCCGCGTTCCACGGGAGGAAAAGGCGGACTGTGTAGCCCTGTTTGCGAGCAATGGCGGTTGCATTCTCAATTGAAAAGCCTTTTTTCAGAGAGAAAAATTTGATAAAATCTTTTGCCTGTTTAAAAGCGTTCATAAGGTTACCCTCCTAAAATAATAGATAACCTTATTAT
>ERZ1034920.565-NODE-565-length-28527-cov-7.074775_pt1 | contig 28527 bp, 26 predicted proteins | sample MGYA00520688_ERZ1034920 | MGnify/ENA primary metagenome ERZ1034920 (study PRJEB33766, sample SAMN09781785) | gut metagenome | biome: gut microbiome | host: Homo sapiens | place: Madagascar | study: EMG produced TPA metagenomics assembly of the PRJNA485056 data set...
TGTCGCCCTTGAAGCCGGGTTCGGTCTCGGTGACCTCCAGCTCGACGAACATCTGGGGCTCGATGCTGATCAGCTCCTCGCCGGCGTACAGCAGCGTGGCCTCGTCGTTCTCCTTGAGCCACTTGGCGGCGTCGCCGACGGTCTCGGCGGGAACGGAGATCTGCTCGTAGGTGTCGTTGTCCATCAGCCAGAAATCGGCGCCGTCGTTGTACAGGTACTGCAGCTTCTTGGTCTCCAGGCGCACGGAGTCGAACTTGGTGCCGGAGTTGAAGGTGTAGTCGACCACACGGCCGGAACGGATGTCCTTGAGCTTGGTGCGGACGAACGCACCGCCCTTGCCGGGCTTCACATGCTGGAACTCGACGATGGTCCACAGCTTGTTGTTGTAATCGATGCACATGCCGTTCTTGAAGTCGGCGGTGGAGATTGCCATGCTTGCGTTTCCTTTCAAACCACCGGGGGCACCCCTCGCCCCCGATCTCGTGCCAAACCGTTATAGTATAACCATCTCATGCGTGGATTTCGTGAAGACGTCGAACCCGTCGGCGGCAACCACCCCGAAATCCTCCAACCGCATCCCGAACTCCCCCGCGCAGTAGACGCCCGGCTCCACGGTCACGACGTTGCCTTCGACGAGCGGCTCCTCGTTGCGCGGCGCCAGCACCGGCTCCTCGTGGATGTCGATGCCCACGCCATGGCCGAGCGCGTGGCCCATCTTGCCGGCGAACCCGTGGTCGGCAAGCACCTTCTCGGCGAGCTCGTGGGCCTGCCTGCCCGTGACGCCGGGACGCAGCAGCGCCTCGACCTGCTCGTTCGCCTGGCGGATCGCCTCGTAGGCGTCGCGCATGCGCGGGCTCGGCTCGCCGAGGAACACGGTGCGCGTCATGTCGGAGCAATACCCCCGCGCCCGCGCGCCGAAATCCATCACCACGCACTGCCCCGCCTCCAAGACGGCGTCGCCGGGAACGGCATGCGGGCTCGCCCCGTTGGCGCCGGTCGCCATGATGGTGGGAAACGCGAGGTCGTCGGCGCCATGGCGGCGCATGTAGTCGTCGAGTTCGATCTGAACCTCGCGCTCGGTCATGCCGGGACGCATGAACCTGACGATGTGCGCGAACGCGGCGTCGGTGACCGTCTGGGCGGCGCGCATGCGGGCGACCTCGTCGGCGTCCTTCACCGCGCGCAGCCCCTGGACGACGCCGTCCGTCTCGCGCAGCGAAGCCCGCGCGCCCGCTTCGGCAAGCGCCCCTTCGAGCGCCCGGAACTCGCGCAGCGGCATGTCGTCCTCGATGCCCAGGACGTCGACCGTCCCGCACGCCGCAGCCGCGAACTTCGCGTGCGCGACGCGCCCATCGTCGACCGCCACCTCATCGCCGAGCGCATGCGCGGCGCGGCGCATCGCCTCGGCATAACGCGAATCGGTATGGAGGACGGCACCGTCGCGCGTCAGCAGCAGCGCATGCGCGCGCTCCTCGTCGAACACGCCGTCGAATCCCGTGAGCCACCGGATACCGGAGGTGTCGCGGACGAGGAAGGCGTCGATGCCCGCCTCGGCGCAGACGGCGCGCAGCCTAGCGATTCTCCCGCTCGAGCAGGACATCCAGCGCCTCCTTATAGCCTTCCTTGCCCTTGCCCTTGATCTGGGCGATGCACACCGGCTCGATCACCGAGACGGCGCGGAAGGGCTCGCGTGCGTTGATGTCGGACAGATGCACCTCGACCACCGGCGTGTCGATGGAGCCGACCGCATCGCGCAGCGCGTACGAATAATGCGTATGGGCGCCGGGATTGTAAACGATGCCGTCGTAGCGCCAATGCGCCTCGTGGATCTTGTCGATGAGCGCGCCTTCGTGGTTCGACTGGAAGCAGTCGATTTGCACCCCGCGCTCGGCGCCGTAGGCGACGACCTCCGCCTCGATCGTATCGAGCGTGTCCCGTCCATAGATCTCCGGCTCCCGCACCCCCAACATGTCGAGGTTGGGCCCGTTCAGCAAAAGATACTTCCTCATCCAAACCTTCTTTCAGATCGCTCCGATTCTGACGGAGCGATCGACCGACGACGGAGAGGCGAGGTCGAGGTGCGGGGCTCGCGCGCAGTATCCGCAGCGCCTTGAACGCGATCGAAGATCGCGTTATTCAGAGCGCGAGGACCTGTTTGAGCACGTGCCTCGCGCCTCGGCCTCGCCGTCCCCCATTTTGAGGAGCTATTTCCCCTCAACCCACGTCCGCAGATGCGAAAGAATGGTCGCATCGTCAACCTCGACGAGCTCCCACTCCCCCACATCCCGCGGCAGCACGAACCGCACATGACCGCCGCGCGCCTTCTTGTCGCGTTTCATCGCATCCAGCAGCGCCTCGGGCTCGGCCGACCACGCCAGCGGCGGCAACCCGAGCGCATCCAGCAGCTCGTCCTGCGCCTCGACGAACTCGGGGGCGGCCCCCACCAGGTCGATCGCCATCCGCGCCGCGAAGCGCATGCCCTCGGCTACGCCCTCGCCGTGCGTGAACGTGCCGTATCCGGCCAGCTTCTCGACGGCATGGCCCAGCGTGTGGCCGTAGTTGAGGCATTCGCGCACGCCCTTGCTCTCGGTCTTGTCCATCGCGACGACGTCGGCCTTGAACACGACGCAGCGCGCGATCGCCTCGGAGACCGCCTCGGCCTCGCGCGCGGCGATGGCGACGGCATGGTCGGCCATCCAGAAGAAGAACTCGTCCGAGTCGATGACCGCCGATTTGGCGACCTCGGCGCATCCGCAGCGCCACTCGCGCTCGGGAAGCGTCGCGAGCGTGTCGGTGTCGGCGCAGACGTAGGAGGGCTGCTTGAACGCGCCCACCAGGTTCTTCCCCGCCTCCAGGTTGATCGCCGTCTTGCCGCCCACCGACGAGTCGACCATCGCGAGCAGCGTGGTGGGCACCTGCACCACCTTGACGCCGCGCATGTAGGTGGCGCCGGCGAAGCCCGCAAGATCGCCGACGACGCCGCCGCCCAGGGCGACCACGATGCAATCGCGTCCCAGCCCGAGCTGAGCCATCGCCTCCCAGATCTCGCCGAGCACTTCGAGGGATTTGGTCTCCTCACCGGCGGGGACGACGATGTCGCTCACGCGCATGCCCGCCTCCGCGAGCGAGGCGCGCGCGGCGTCGCGGTAGAGCGGCGCGACGTTGGAGTCGGTGACGATGAGCGCGCGGCCCGCGCCCTCGATGCCGCATGCCTGTTTGACGTGGGAGCCCGATCCAGCGAGGATGCCCGCGCCGATCCGCACGGCGTAGGGGCGCTCGTCGGGGATGTTGACCATCACTTTCGTGGCCACAGGATGCCCTCCTTCTCCAAGATGGATTTGACCTTGTAGGCGAGCGCCGTGACGCCCCTGCCCGACGTGTCGACGGTGGCGTCGGCCACCTCCTCGTAGAGCGGCAGCCTCTCCGCGTTGGTCTTGCGCGCGGCCTCCGCATCGCCCAGAAGCGGACGGGTCGACGGATCGCTGATGCGGGATTTCGCCTCGTCGGCGCCGACCTTCAAGAACACGACGAAGCCGCCCTCGCGCAGGATCGCGCGGTTCTCGGGCCGCAGCACCACGCCGCCGCCGCACGACACCAGCGCGGGGTCGCCCTGCGTCATCTCGCGCAGCACCTGCGTCTCCAGGTCGCGGAAGCGCCCCTCGCCGTCCTCGGCGAAGATGTCGCGGATGCGCCTGCCCTCGCGGCGTTCGATGTAGGAGTCCATGTCGATGGAGGCGATGCCGCACAGGCGCGCCAAGCGGCGCGACACCGACGTCTTGCCCGCGCCCATGAACCCGACGAAGAAGACCGGCCGCGCGAGCTCGCACGGGATCCGCTCGGGTTTGCGCTGGCGGCCTCCGCCATGCTGCGGCGCGCGTCCCCGGCGATCGCCGGAGGAGGCGCCCCTGTGCTCCGCGCCCGCCATCACGCTACCTCGACGCGGTGCGCAGGCGCTGCCTGTACGCCTTGAGTGCGGCTTTGATGTCGGTCATGTTGTCGCAGCCGAACTTGCGCAGATAGGCATCGGCAAGCACGAAGGCGACCTCCGCCTCGGCGATGACGGCAGCGGCGGGGACGGCGCACACGTCGCTGCGCTCCTTGGACGCCTCGGCGGGCTCGAGCGTGTCCAGATCGACCGTGCGCAGCGGCTGCATGAGGGTCGCGATCGGCTTCATCGCCGCCGTGATGACCAACGGCAGACCCGTCGTCATGCCGCCCTCGAGCCCGCCGGCGTTGTTACCGGCGCGCGTGAAGCCGGTCTGGGGGTCGAGCACGATCTCGTCGTGCACCTTGGAGCCGGGCAGGCGCGCGGCGTCGAAGCCCAACCCGAACTCGACGCCCTTGATCGCGGGGATGGACAGCACCGCCGCGCCCAGCTGCGACGTGAGGCGGTCGCGGCAGGTCGCATAGCCGCCCAGGCCGGGGACGAGCCCCTTCACCACGACGCGGAACGTGCCGCCCAGGCTGTCGCGGTTCTCGATCGCCTTGTCGATCTCGCGCTTCATCGCGCGCGTCGCCCCCGAATCCGGGCAGCGGACCTCGGACAGCTCGATGTCGAGGGGGGCGTACTGCGCGGCCTGGGCGATGGGATCGTCCTCTTTCATCGACGCTTCGCCGATGGAGGTCACATAGGAGAGGATCTCGACGCCCAGCTCCGCCAGGAACTCGCGCGGGATGCCCGATGCGGCCACGCGCGCCGCCGTCTCGCGCGCGCTCGCGCGTTCGAGGATGTTGCGGCAGTCATCGGTGTCGGTTTTGAGGACGCCGAGCAGGTCGGCATGGCCGGGACGCGGCGTCACCTCGCGGATCAGGTCCTGCGGCGCTTCGCCAAACGGCGCCATGCGCTTCTCCCAGTTCTCCCAATCGCGGTTGCGCACCACCATCGCGATCGGGGAGCCGATGGTGCGTCCGAAGCGGATGCCCGAGGTCACGCGCACGGTGTCGTGCTCGATCTTCTGGCGGCCGCCGCGACCGTACCCCGACTGGCGGCGGGCGAGATCGGTGTTGATCTGCTCTTCGGAGATGCGCAGGCCCGCCGGCGCGCCCTCGACGATGGCCGTGAGCTCCTGTCCGTGGCTTTCACCCGCTGTGAAGTATCGCATGTGCGTCGCTTTCCCTCGATGGCGGCATATACGTCGGCTATTGTAACCCAGACGCTGTTTCCGTCATGTTGCCGCCGATGGGAAGCGGAGCGCGCGCTACGGGCGGTAGATGGCGCAGTTGTTCGGGGTCTCGTACATGTCCACCTGACTGACGGGGAGATCCTGCGCGCGCAGGCGGTCGCAGAAGTAGCGCGCGAGGTTCTCCGCCGTCGTGCGGAACGGCAGGACGGTGAGCGAGAACCCCTCGCCCTCGAGCGCCTCGACGGTGGCGGGCTTGAGCGTGCCTTCCTCTACGAGGAATGTGTGGTCGAGCTCCTCGGCCAGCGCGCGCACCGCGCGCTTGAACACGCCGAAATCGAGCACCATGTCGCGCATGGTGCCATCGGTTTGCAGCTCCGACTGCTCCAGATAGACCACCACGCGCCAGCGATGGCCGTGCAGGTTCTCGCATTTTCCGTAGTAGTCGGCAAGGAAATGGGCGGAATCGAACGCCGCCTCCGTCTTGAGTCCGTACATGGATGGCTCCTCCCAAACGCCCGGCAACGCCGCCCGGCGACACGCCGGCCCCGGCGGCCTCCCGAATCCGAATTCCGCGTCAGCCGGCGTGCGACAGCGCGAACCCGGCGGCATCGGCCATGATCTCGAACATGCCGTCGTCGTCGATCGCGACCTCTGCGCCGACAGCGCGCGCGACGATGCGCACGGTCGCCACCGCCTGCCCCACGAGCATGCCCGCGCCGTCGTAGACGACGCAGCCAGCCTCGCGGGCGGCGCGCGCGAACGCGGCCTCGCCATGTCCGTACACGCAGTCGAACGCCCACTGCCCCGCATGGAGCAGGGATCCCTCGAACGGAGCGGGATCGCCCGCGTTCATGCCGAGGGGCGTCGCGTTGACGACGAGGTCGGCCTGCGCGATGCGCTCCGCCGCCTTTCCGTAGTTTGATGCGGAGATGCGGAGCGCAGCGCCCTGCGGATCCGCGGCGCCTGCCCGCGATCCGCGCGCCAGCCAATCGTCGAGCACCGCCTGCGCCCGTACGGCATCGCGTCCCAGCAGCAGGATCTCGCCCGCATCCGCCTCCGCGCACGCCGTGAGGATGGCGAGCGCCGTCGGCCCCGTGCCGCAGATCGCCACGCGGGCGCCCTCGAAGGCGAACCCCTCGCGCTTCAGGAACCCCACGCAGCCGATGCCGTCCGTGTTGTGCGCGACCAGACGGTCGTCGTCGTTCACCAGCACGTTCGCCCCGCCGATGCGCTCGACCGCCTCCGTGCGCTCGTCGGCGATCTCGAAGGCGAGCGGCTTGTAGGGCGTCGTGATGTTCACCTGGAGGAACGCGCGTCCGTCCAAAACCGCGCGCGCATCCGCCTCGGTCGGGCAGTCGAGCAGCTCGTAGCGCCACGGCAGCCCGGCGGCCTCGTACACCGCGTTGTACATCACCGCGGATTTGGAGTGGCCGACCGGATGGCCCAGAAGATAGAGATGGCGCTCGCGCATCATCGATCGCCTTCCACAGCCTGCACGGCGGTCGGCGCGGCGGCCGTCTGCGGGGCCTCCTCGGGTTTCGCGTTACCCATCACCAAGCGCTCGAAGTGGCGCAGCATCAGCGTATGGGGCAGATCCTGCTCGACCAGCGGTTGGAGCATGTACGCCGTCATCCCCAGGAAGTGGGCGCCGAGCACATCCGTGACGAGCTGGTCGCCGATGACCACGGTGGTCGCGCGCTTCGCATCGATCTTGCGCAGCGCCATGAGGAACGCCGGCGGCAGAGGCTTGATCGCCTTGGCCACGATGGGCAGCTCGAGCCGATCGGCGAGCTGATAGACGCCCTCATGCCAGTTGTTCGAGAGCAGGCAAAACGCAAGCCCCGCCTCGCGTGCGCGGGCGAGCCACTGCGCCACGTCGCGCGGCACCTCGTGCGTGTCGCGGGTGAGGATGGTGTTGTCCACATCCATCAGCACCGACTTGAAGCCGCAGCCGACCAGGTCGCGCTCGATGTCGATGCGCGAGATCCGCGAGAAGTATCTGTCAGGTTTCAGAAACGGCATAGTGGGTCTATCTTGAAGCATCGAGCAAAGCGTGGCAAGTACCCTGTTCCAAGCCGCACGCGTCCCAATGCCACCGAAGGCGGCAAATTTGCTCGCAGGTGGAGCATACGTCAGCAAGGCAGCCGCAGCGTCGGCCCGTAATGTCGGCCGTCAGGCCGACATTACGAGAAAGTGGCCATATGCTCGTCGTAGGTCTCCGAGAAGTAGTACTGCATCACGCCGTTCGCGTCGGGCTCGAAGTAGAAGAAGAAGTAGTTCGTCTCGGCCGGCGCGCAGACCGCCTGCAGGCAGTCGATGCTGGGGGCGCAGATGGGCGTGGGCGTCAGACCCGTGTTGGTGTAGGTGTTGTAGGCGCTCGGCGTCGCGACGTCCTCGGGCGTCGGGTCGTGGCCCACCTCGTAGGCGGTCGTCGCATCGCTTTGCAGCATGCCGTAGGCCGGCTCGCCCTCGGTGGTCAGGCGGTTGTAGAACACCGACGCCACCTGGGCGCGGATCTCCGCGTCGCCGCTGGACTCCTTCTCGACGATCGAGGCGAGCTTCACCGCGTCGTAGCGCGAAAGCCCGATGCTCTCGGGATAGGACCAATCGAGCGACGCCGTCTCGGCCTGGAACTGCTGCAGCATCAGGCGGATGAGGGAGTCGGCGGTCGCGTCGTCGGCGACCTCGTAGGTCTTGGGGAACAGGTAGCCCTCGAGGCTGTTGGAGCCCGCATCGGCGAGGAAGGGGAACTCGCCCGCGTACACGCTGGCGTCGGACGCCGCCGCGGTGAAGTCGGCAGCGGAGATGCGCCCGCCGGTGAACTGCTCGACCGTCGAGGCGATCTGGGCGAGCGTGTAGCCCTCGGGGATCGTCATGCCCTCGCCCACCACGTTGGGGCCGGTCGTGAGCAGGGTCACCAGCTCGTCGACGGTCATGCCGCCGGTGAGCTCGTAGGTGCCGGGCTTGAGCTGCGCGGCGGCGTTGGCGGCGCTGACCGCGTCGGTGAACTCGCTCGCCTTGCCGATGACGCCCGCTTCGACGAGCTGGTCGCCGATGGCGCCGGCGCCCGAACCCTCCACGACCTCGATCTGGACGGTCTGGCCCTCGGCGAGGGTCGGCTGCGCGGAGCAGCCCCTGAACAGCGTGACGATGCCGAAGATCACGAGCGCGACGACCGCGAGCGCGACGACGAGCGCGATGATGGTGGGCGCCTTGCTGCGCTTGGGGCGGATGTAGCTGGTGTCGTACGTGCGGAACATCTTGTCGCCGCGGGCATGCGCCGAACGGGCAGCGTGGTTCGGTCGCTGCGAGTAGGTGATCTGCCTTTTTCGCAGAGGCATGAGCGCTCCTTATGCGTCGGAATGACGGCGGGCATCGAGCCACGCCTGCAAGAACATACTTGCCGCTATCATATCCACTTTGCCGCGCATCTGCTTCTCGTTCAGGCCCTTTTCACGCAAACTCCGCTTGGCCTCCGACGAGCTGAGACGCTCGTCGGCGAACTCGTGGGGGATGCCGCACGCGGCGCTGATCGCGTCCGCCGCCGCGCGGATGCGCTGCGCCTGGGGGCCCTCCTCGCCCGACAGCGTGTAGGGCAGCCCGCACAGCAGAAGCTCGGGCTCCCAGTCCTCCAGCACGCGTCGGAACGATTTGGCGCAGGCGAGCACCTCGGCCGCCGGCAGAACGCAAACCGGCGAGGCCACGCGCTCACCGGGGTCGCACACCGCCACCCCCACGCGCACCTCGCCGATGTCGAGCGCTAGAATACGCATCCAATCCCTTTTCTATCGCAGGTCGTTCGTAGAGACAGCAGCGGGATTCTGGCGAGTGCAGATGGCGGGAAAGATTCGCGAAGCGCACTTCGGTGCGTGAGCGAATCTTGGAGCGCCAGCTGTGCCGCCAGAATCCCGCGCAGCGTCGGCTCGTTGCGTCGGCCGAAAGACCGACGGAACTACTTGAGCAGATCGCGTGCCGCCTCGAGAGCGGCATCCATGCCGGAGGCGTCCTTGCCGCCGGCCTGGGCCATCGTCGGCTTGCCGCCGCCGCCGCCCTTGATGTTGCCCGCGATGGACTTGATGACCGCGCCGGCGTTGAAGCCCGCAGCGACCGCCTCGTCGGTGCCCGCCGCCATGATGACCGGCTTGCCGTCGTTGACCGTGCCGATGACGCAGGCGCCCGGCTTGGGCAGGCGGGCGCGCAGGATATCCCACGCGTTGCGCAGGCCGCCGGTGTCAAGGCCATCGATGCGCGTGACGACCACCGGGTAGCCCGCGGCGGCGTCGATGACGTCCTTGAGATGATCGGAAACGTCGCCCTCGGCCGCGGCCTGCTTGGCGCGCTTGCGCTCGGCCTCGAACTCCTTGATAGCGGCCAGGTTGGCTTTGACGCGCTCGGCGACCTCGAAGGGCTTTGCCTTCATCTCGGCGGCGGTCTCCTTGAGCTCCGCCTCCATGCGATTCATGTACTCAAGAGCATCGTAGCTGGTCACCGCTTCGATGCGACGCAGGTTGGCGCCGACGCTCGACTCGGAGACGATCTTTACGAAGCCGATCTCGGCCGTGTTGGACACATGGCAGCCGCCGCACAGCTCGCGGGAGAACGCGCCCGCCTCGACGACGCGGACCGTGTCGCCGTACTTCTCGCCGAACAGCGCCGTCACGCCGGAGGCGCGCGCCTCGTCCAGCGACGTCTCGTAGATGTTCATCGGGATGGCGGCCATGATCTCCTCGTTGGCAACGCGCTCGATCTCGGCGAGCTGCTCGGGCGTCGTGGCCTCGAAGTGCGTGAAGTCGAAGCGCAGGCGGTCCGGACCCACGTAGGAGCCGGCCTGCTTCACGTGGTCGCCGAGCACCTTGCGCAGCGCCGCGTGCAGGATGTGCGTGGCGGTGTGGTTGCGCGTGATGCGGGCGCGGCGCTTGGGATCCACCTGTGCGGCCACCACGTCGCCCACCGAAATCGAGCCCTCCACCACCTTCACCATGTGGCAGACCAGGCCTTTCTCCGGCGCCTTGGTGTCGAACACGTCGATTTCCGCTCCCTTGACGGAGGCGATCTTGCCGGTGTCGCCCACTTCGCCGCCCATCTCGGCGTAGAACGGGGTGCGCACGAGCACGATCTCGCCCTCATCGCCCGCGGCAAGCGACTCCACACGCTCGCCGTCCTTGATAAGCGCGGCGACCTTCGTCTCGCACATGAGGTGCTCATACCCCACGAATCCCGTGGCGCCGACCTCCTTCAGGATGTCGGCGTGCACGCCGCCGTAGGTGCTCCAAGCGGCCTCGGCGTCGTCCTTGGTGGCGGCGCGGGCGCGCTCGCGCTGCTGCTCCATGCAGGCGTCGAAGCCGTCGTGATCCACCGTGATGCCGCGCTCGGCGCAGATCTCCTCGGTGATCTCGACCGGGAAGCCGTAGGTGTCATGCAACGTGAAGGCCGCCTCGCCGGAAAGCACGGTGCCCTCCAGCTTGCCGAGCGCATCCTCCAGGTACGCCTGGCCCTGGCGCAGCGTGGCGCCGAAGCGCTCCTCCTCGGAGAGGACCACACGCTCCACGAGCTCGCGGTTGTCGACGACCTCGGGATACACAGCGCCCATCTTCTCGATGATTGCGTCGATGTAGTTCTTCAGGAACGGGCCCTCGATGCCCAGCTTGTGGCCGTGCATCACGGCGCGGCGCAGCAGGCGGCGCAGCACGTAGCCGCGGCCCTCGTTGGACGGCAGGATGCCGTCGGCGATCATGAACGTGACCGAGCGGCTGTGGTCGGCCACGATGCGCAGCGACAGATCCGCCGCGGCATCGGTCTTGTACACCTTGCCCGACAGCTCCTCGCCGACCGAGATCAGGCCGCGCAGCACGTCGGTGTCGTAGTTGTTCGTGACGCCCTGCATGATGGCCGCGATGCGCTCGAGGCCCATGCCGGTGTCGATGTTCTTCGTCTTGAGCGGCGCGAGCGTGCCGTCCTCCTGGCCGTCGAACTGGGTGAACACGCAGTTCCAGTACTCCAGGAAGCGGTCGCAGTCGCAGCCCGGCTTGCAATCGGGGCTGCCGCAGCCCACCTCGGGGCCCTGGTCGAAGTACAGCTCGGAGCAGGGGCCGCACGGGCCGGTGGGGCCGGCGCGCCAGAAGTTGTCGTCCTCGCCCAGACGCGAGATGTGGTCCTCGGCGACGCCCAGGCTCTTCCAGATCTCGATGGTCTCGTCGTCGTCCTCGAACACGGTGAAGTACAGCTTCTCGAGCGGAAGCTCCAGCACCTCGGTGGAGAACTCGAGCGCCCAGGCGCACATCTCCTTCTTGAAGTACTTGCCGAAGCTGAAGTTGCCCAGCATCTCGAAGAAGCTCAGATGGCGGCCCGTCGTGCCGATGATGTCGATGTCGTTGGTGCGCACGCACTTCTGCACCGTTGTGGTGCCGACGTAGGCGGGGTCGAGCTCCTTGGTGTGCAGGAAGTACGGCTTGAACTGCACCATGCCCGCGCTGGTGAGCAGCAGGCTGGGGTCGTCGGGGATAAGCGAGGAGGACGGCATGCGCTTGCAGCCCTTCTCCTCGAAGAACTTGAGGTATTTCTCGCGGATCTCCGCCGTGGTCATGTACTTCATACTCGTAAACTCGCCTTTTCACCTTGTCCGGGGGCCGCATCGGCTCCCATTCCGTCTTTTCGCACGCACACGCGCGGGCGGTGCGCTGTTTCCTTTCATGAAACCGCCCGGTCGCCAGAACCGGGCGGCTGCAACGCATATGCGCCGTATCGTCTAGCGCCGGCGGCGCCGGTTGGCGCGGCTTGCGGCCTGCTCCTTGATCTCCTGGATGCGCTGCATCGACCCCGTCGAGTCGGGATGGGGCGCGGTGACGTCGCCCAGGGGATCGACCTGATCGCCCTCCGAAGGCGTTCCCTTGAAGAAGACGCCGTCCTCGGCGACCAGCTGGCGGCCGGTGCGCTTCTCGAAATAATACACGAAAACCGCCTTGGCCACCGCCACGGCGGGAATCGCCACCAACATGCCGAAAATCGATCCGACGAACCCGCTCATGGCGCCGCCGATGGCGGAGCCCGCAAGCAACGTGATCAGGGTGAGCGCCGGATGCACGTCCACCGAGTCCGCCATGATCTTGGGAGAGACGAACGTGTAGACGACCTGCTGGATGGCGATGGTGCCCACAAGCGCCACGACGACGGCGACCGGGCTGACGAACAGGCCCACGATCGCCGCCAGCGCACCGCCGAGCCACGGGCCGACGACGGGGATGATGTTGAGCAGGCCGGCGATGACGCCCAACGCGGCGTAGTTGGGGATGCCCGCCACCGCGAACAGGATGCCGCAGCCGATGCCGATGATGGCGCACTGCATCAGCGTCGCCTTGATGTAGCCGCCCATGACGCGCGTGAACGTCACATGCAGCATCTCGAGGTCCTCCTGGCGGTTGGGACCGGCGAGGCGCTTGCACTCGCGGCCGAGCGCGGGCAGCTCCATCAGGATCCAGAACGCCACCACCAAACCGAAGCCGATGGCGACGAAGCTGTTGGCGACGCCGGTGCCGATTGAGATGGCCCCCGACGCGCCCTGGCTGAAGAAGTCGGTCGCCCACGTGCCCACGGCGGCCAGCACGTCGTTGATGCCCTGGCGCACGCTCTCGTTCTCGAACAGGCTCGCGTAGCGATGGTAGATGCCGTTGCCCCAGTCGATGGCGCTCTGCACATAGCCGGGGATGCTCTCCACCAGGTTGGCGAACTGGTTGCCGAAGCCGAACACCGGCGAGAACATCAGGACGAACAGCGCCCCGAGCACGACGAACATGACGACGTAGGCGATGGCGGTGCCGACGCCGCGGTTGATGCCGCGCTTCTCGAGGCCGTTGACGATGCCGCGCAGGCAGAACACGATGATGGTCGCCCAGATGATCACGCCCATGGGAGCGGACAGCACGTTGAGCAGGTAGATCACCACCGCGGCGAGCAGGATCGCGCCCACCGCCGTCCAAACGCCGAGGAACCGGCGGCGCGCCTTGAGCGCACGGCGCCGCACCTCGGGGGTGAGGGGATCGAGTTCGGGAAGTTCCAGACCGCGCATACCGTATGACCCCGGCGCCTAGATGCGCGCGAAATCTTCCTCGTCCGGCTCGTCGTCGGAGAGGGCGCCGTCATCCGAAGCGGCGGCGGCAGGGTCGGAAGAGGGCTGCGGCGCAGCGGAGGCGCCGTAGGTGAAGTAGCCGTCCTGGGCCTGGGCGGGTTCGGACGCGGCGGGCTTGCCCGCCTCGCCGGCCTGCGAAGCCGCGGCGGGCTGGGACTCCTGCTTCGCACGCTCGATGCGCTCGACCGCGCGCGACTTCTTGCCGGCGCGCTCCTGGAGCTCCTGGGCCTCGCGCTCCTCGCGCGCAGCCTCGGCCTTCTGGTCGCCCAGCGCCATCGACTCCTCGCTCGCCCCGCGGGAGCGGAACGCGCCGCGCACCTTGCCGGCGACGTTGTTGACAAGATCCATCGGCGCGCTCGTGATGGCGTCGACGGTCGACACCGTCGAGGAGACGGTGTCGGTGACCTCGCTCACGTCCTCGAGGATCTGATCGAGGCGCATGATCTCGAGGTTGGCGGCGTCCACCGTCAACGACACGCGGTCGACCAGGGGATCGATCTTCTTGGTCGCCGGCTCGAGCGACGCCGTGATGCTCTCGACATGCGCGAGCGTGGGCTCGACCTGCTTTTTGATGTCGTCGACCGTCTGACGCGTGCGGCGCACGGTCAGCACCAGCTCGACGATGAGCCATACCAAGACGATGCCCACGACCACGTAGACGATGGGCAGCGCCGTGCCGATGATCTCGTTGAAATCCACGATGAACCTCCTGGTCCGCCGAAGCGAACTCCGAGTCCGCCTGAAGCCATCACTATAGCACGTTCACGCAGCGGGCGATGCGCGAACCGCCTGTTGGATACGGCAATCGTCACCGTACCGCCATCTGCGACGCCCGCGATGCGCGCGGCCCGGCGTGCGCGGCGGCGCAAGAGCGGCGATGCGCGGAGGAAACCGGCGATCAGCGCCCGTCGCGTTCGGCGCGGTCGCGCGCGATGGAGTCGGCCCGGTACGCCTCCCAGCCGCGATCGCTCGAGCGGTAGAAGCAGCCGCGCTCGAGCCCCTCGGGCAGGTAGCGCTGATCCACCCAGCCTCCGGGGTAGTCGTGGGGGTACAGGTAGGCGCCGTAATCGTTAGAACCGGGACGATGGCGGTCGCGCAGGTGGTCCGGGACGGCGCGTGCGGGGCCGTTGCGCACCTCGCGCAGCGCGGCGTCGATGCCCGCCTCGGCGGCGTTGCTCTTGGGGGCGAGCGCCAGGTAGATCGCCGCCTGGGCCAGGTTGATGCGGCATTCGGGATAGCCGATCACCTCCGCCGAGCGGAACGCCGCCTCCGCAACGAGCAGCGCCTGCGGATCGGCGTTGCCGATGTCCTCGGACGCCGCGATGAACATGCGCCGCGCGATGAACTTGGGATCCTCGCCGCCGTCGATCATGCGGGCGAGCCAGTACAGCGCGGCGTCGGGATCGCTTCCGCGCATGGATTTGATGAACGCCGAGATGACGTCGTAGTGCATGTCCTTGTTCTTGTCGTAGGGAAGGTTGCGGTGCGGCGTCGCCGCGCGGACCGTGCCCTCGTCGATCTCGGCGGGATCCTCCGGCGTCCCCTCCTCGACCATGCCCGCCGCCAGCTCCAACGTGGTGAGCGCGGCGCGTCCGTCGCCGCCCGCGAGCAGGACGATCGCGGCGCGCGCCTCGTCGGTGAGACGGTAACTCCCGCCCAGCCCGCGCTCGTCGGACAGCGCGTGCTCGACGAGGCGCACAACGTCCGCATCGGAGAGGCTGTGCAGCTCGACCACGCGCGAGCGTGAGATGAGCGCCGAGTTGACCTCGAAGAACGGGTTTTCGGTGGTGGCGCCCACGAGCACGATGACGCGATCCTCGACCGCGTGCAGGAGCGAGTCCTGCTGGCTGCGGTTGAAGCGGTGTATCTCGTCCACGAACAGGATCGTGCGCGATCCGCTCATCGCCAGGCGCTTCTCGGCGGCGTCGATCTCGCGGCGCAGGTCGGACACCGTGCCGCCGATCGCCGACACCTCGACGAACGTCGCCTTGGTCGCCTGGGCGATCACGTGGGCGAGCGACGTCTTGCCCGTGCCCGCCGGCCCGTACAGGATGATCGAGCTCAAGCGGTCCTGCTCGATGGCGGCGCGCAGCCAGCTGCCCGGCCCCACCGCCTCGTCCTGCCCGACCAGCTCGTCGAGCGTGCGCGGCCGCATCCGCACCGCCAACGGCGCCACGGACGAGCGTGCCTGCTGTTCGATTTCAGAGAAGAGAGTGTCCATGAGCGCATGGTACCACACGAACGCTTGTTTGCCCCTCAAGAAGACCGAAACACATCGAGGATCGTGCGGAACGAGCCGAAACAAGAGACCAGGCAGGCTTTTTTGTCGCACAGGTCGTTCGTAACGTCAGCGAGACGCCCTCCGGTGCCGGAGATTCGCGGGATCGCCGGAGCGCCGCGTACTTCGGTACGCATCGAACAAGCCCTCCAGCTTGTTCGATCCCCATCCATGCGCCCGAGCGGGCGCGTTCTGCGCAACTCGTTTGTGCAGAACATTCGGGATCGCGCGAAGATCCGGTGCCGGAGGGCGTCGCAGCGTCGAGCGGTTCCGCGAGCCGTAGGCACGCGGAACAAAAGAAAAGCCCCACCCCCGGCCAGAAGGATGAACCCACCTCGGAAGGTGGGTGCTCGCAGCTTGCTTCCCGGCTTTCGCATCAACGGATGCGAATCTCCGTTTCACTCGCTATCTTGAGCTCCCTAAGCGTAATACGTCGGTCCATCGCAAAAAGTATGGATCCGAGGGCGGAACCTACCTATGAGTATAGGCCACGCGTCGGCAAATAAAAGACTTGACATGCCGTCCCGTGCTGGCAAGATGAAAGCAGGCGTGCGCATCCCGCGGCACGCGTGGGGCGTCCGGCCCTATCGGCCGTCCTCCTCCAAAGGCTCCACGGCGGCGAACCTCAGCGTGAACGTCGTCCCCTTGCCCTCTTCGCTTTCCACCTTGATCGTGCCGTGATGGTACAGCACCGTGTGCTTGACGATCGCCAGGCCCAGGCCGGTTCCGCCGGTGTCCTTGGAGCGGCTCTTGTCGACGCGGAAGAAGCGCTCGAAGATCTTCTCGCGGTACTCCTCGGGGATGCCGCGGCCCGTGTCGCTCACGCGCACGACGATGACGCCGTGGGGCGCCTCCAGACGCCCTCCCTCGGCGAAGATGTTGCCCGGCTTGGGCTTCTCGCGCGAGATCGCCATATGGACCTCGCCACCGGTGCGGTTGTAGCGGATGCTGTTCTCCAGCAGGTTGTAGAGCATCTCCTCCGCCATGGTCTCGTTGCCCATGATGTAGGCGGGATCGCCCGTCACCTTCACCCGCACCACCTTCTCAGCGGCGAAGCTCTCCAGGCGCATCCGCACGCGGCGCGCCAGCGCGGCCAGGTCGATGGGCTTGGCGTCGGTTTGCTGGAGCGTCGTCTCGTCGAGGCGAGACAGCGTCAGCACGTCGTTGATCAGCAGGCGCATGGCCTGGGCCTCGTCGTAGATGAGGCCGGCGAACTTGCGGCGGTCCTCGGGATCCACCATGTCGTTTTTCATCAGCTCCGCGTAGCCCGAGATCACCTGCAGCGGCGTCTTCATCTCGTGGCTGACGTTGCTCGAGAAATCGCGCCGCATGCTCTCGGCCTGCGCGAGCTCGATGTTCTGCTGCTTGAGCTGGCGTTGCTGCTCGTCGATGCGGAACAGGAGCGGATCCATCTCCTCGTAGATCTCGTTCTCGAGGGGGTTTGCGAAGTCGAGCGCGTCGATGGGCTTCATGATGTGCTTGGTGAGCAGGCGCGACACCGCGAAGGCGAGGACCGCCGCGACCAGCGTGATGATGATCGCCGGCACCACCATGCTGCTCATGAACGCGACCAGGGACGCACGCGATTCGGACAGGCGGATCACGTCGCCGTCATCGAGCAGCACCGCCGCGTACACGGTGTCGGTCTGAAGCGTCGAGGAGAAGCGCACACTGAGCGCCTCGCCCCGCTCGCGGGCCTCGACGAACTCGGGGCGGTTCGCATGGTTTTCCATCACGCCCTCGTCGGCGTCGCTGTCGAACAGCACGTCTCCGTCCGCGTTGATGAGGGTGTAGCGGATCTCCCCGTCGAATTGGCAGCGCAGCTCGTCAACTTCGGCCTGGTCGTCGGGGGCGTCCTGGAGCATCGCCGCCGCCTCGCGCGCCTGACGCATCAGGTTGTCCTCCCCCTCGCCGGCGGAGAACAGGTAGAACACGGACGTGAGGACGAGCGCCACCGCGATGATCGTGACGAGGACGAAGGCGAGGACGCTGATGAAGATGCGCCCCGCCAGGCTTTTGACCTTGAGCGGGGAGCCGGAGAACTTCGCGATCATGCGCGGCGCCTCGCTACGAGGGGCGTTTCAAGCAGTAGCCCACGCCGCGGACCGTGCCGATGCAGGCGTCGGCGCCCGGGCAGGCGGCGGCGAGCTTCTGCCTCAGCGTCTGGATGTGGACGTCGACGGTGCGCGTCTCGCCGACATAGGTGATGCCCCACACCTCTTCGAGCAGCTGGCTGCGCGTGAGCACGCGGCCGTTGTTCACCATGAGCGTGCGCAGGAGGTCGAACTCCTTGAGCGTGAGCGTCACCGGGTTGCCGCCCGCCTCGACCGCATGCGCCGCCGTGCGCAGCACGACCGGCCCGCAGGTCAGCTCGTCGTCCGCCATGACCGCCGGGGCAGCGGCGCGGCGCAGGAGCGCGTTGACGCGCGAGACGAGCTCCAACATGCCGAACGGCTTCGCCAGGTAGTCGTCGGCGCCGGCGTCCAGGCCGCTCACCGTGTCGAACTCGGTGCCTTTGGCCGTGAGCATCATCACCGGGAGGTTTTTGGTGGAGGAGTCCTCGCGCAGCATGTGGAGGATCTCGAGGCCGTCGATCTCGGGGAGCATGATGTCGAGGAGGATGAGCTCGGGCAGCTGGCGCCTGCACGCCTCGAAGAACTCGGACGCGGCGGCGAAGCCCTCTGCCTCGAATCCCGCCTGGCGAAGCGCGTAGATCGTCAGGTCGCGGATGTTGGTGTCGTCTTCAACGTAGTAAATCATGGCTCGTATTCTACTTCATAGCGGTATCGGCCCGAATCAAAAGCAGGTAAAACTATGCGCGCGTGAGCGGCGCCACCGCGCGCACGACCGCGTCCTTCGCGGCGGCGGGATCGGCGCCCTCCTCCATCCACACCACGACGTTGCCGGTGAAGCCGAACGCCGTGACGTCGGTGAACTGGACGCTGGGCTCGCCCTCCACCCCGCCCACCGCGCGCGCCGCGTCGGCGGCGGCGTTGGCGATGGCGGCGGAGACCTCCGTGAGCTCGTCGCCTCTGGCGACGACCGAGATCGGCACGACCACCTTGCGCGGCGGCGGAAGCTGCACGAGCGCTGAGTTGTTCAGCACCGAGTTCGGCACGACGATGGTCTCCCCCGTCGAGGACACGATGGTCGTATGGCGCCACGTCACATCGCGCACGACGCCGCGCTGGCCGCCAATCTCCACGTTGTCGCCCGGCTCGATGATGCCCATGATGGAGAGCTGCAAGCCACTGATCAGGTTCGACAGGGTGTCCTGGAAGCCCAGGGAGATGGCGATGCCGCCGATGCCCAACGCGGCGACCGCCGCGGTCACGTCCACGCCGAAGCAGCTCGACAGGATCACGCTCACGCCGATCGCCCACACCACCACGCGCACGATGTTGGCGAAGATCGACGACGAGGGCAGGGGGACCGAATCGTGGCTGAGCACGCGCCGGATCAGCTTGACCGCAAGGCGCGCCGCCACCGCCGTGACGGCGAGCGCGATCACGATGACGATGAGCGTGCTGAGCCAGTCGACGGGGACGATGTTGCGGACGAAGGCCAGCAGCCCGTCGACGGGCTCTTCGAGCATCGTAGGATCGGCGTCGACCGCTTGCGCAGCCGCGGTGCCGTTGGAGCCGGTTTCCATGCGCCATCCCCCTTCCGAAGGCTACTCGCTACTCGCTACTCGACGGTGCCGTAGACCTGGCCCCAGGCATGCCCGCCGATCGACGAGTTGAGCTGGTCGCACAGGCGCTGGCGCGTGAAGGTGCTCGGCGGCAGCAGGCGGACGATCTCCAGAAGCTCCTCGGGCAGATCGGCTGCCTCGGCGGCGAGGACCGCGTCGAGGCGGCGGACTGTGTAGCGCGGCGAGTCCGCCTCGGCGAACAGCGCGTCGACGACGTTTTGCAGCTCGCCGTAATGGTCGCTGCGCTGGATGTTGGCCGCGGCTGCGGACACCCTAGCGCTCCTGCCCGGTCGGAAGCGCCACGTCGAGCCCCATCACCGCGGCGGCGAGGGCGCCGGTGTAGGCGGGTGACGCGTCCCCCGTGGCGCGCAGGAACTGGACGCCGGCCGCCCGCAGGGCGAGCGCCGCCGAGACCATGGTGTCGGCGCAGTAGTAGGGGTTCTCCTCGGACGCCGCGCCCTGCTTGGGATCGCGGCGGAGGACCTCCAGCTGGACGACCAGGGGCAGATCGCACGCCCCAGCGGCGCGGCGGGCGACGGCGACGACGTCGCTTTCGGGCGCGGCGCACTCGAAGCCGACAACCGACGCGCCGAACTCGGCCATCAGCGCGACGGCCTCCTCGATCGAGGTGCGGCCGTCGGGCAGCATTCCCGCGCCGTCCACGTCGACGGACGCGAACACGGGGATGTCGGTCATCTGGCGCACGCCCATAAGGGCGCACTTCAGGTCGTCGGGACGCTTGAACCCGGTGAGGAACAGCGCGTCGAGCATCTGCCCGTCGAACGTATGGGCGGCGCGCGCGTACTGGGCGCGGTTCTCGTTGAGGGAATCGGCGCTCGAACCGTCGAGCGGCAGGCCGCACGGGCCGATCTCCGCGAGCAGGTGCTGGGGCTTCAGCGGGCGGAGCATGCCGAGGGCGGCAAGCGCCAGCTCGGTTCCGCGCTCCTCCATCCCCTTGTGGGCCAGGCGCGCGGGCGCGATCCCCTCGGTCGCGGCGACGAGGCACTGGGCGCCGGCGATCTTCTCCATGCGCACGGTGTCGCGCAGCGCCTCCGGCTCCACCAGCAGCATGTACTCCAGATCGCGGTCAACGTCGACGCCCTGGCGGGCCAGAACGGATCGCAGGGGCGCGGACAGGACGAGCATGTCCTTGTCGAAGCGCATTTGGATATCGGGCATGGAAGCCCTCCTTGTCAGCGAGAGATGCGTATGGGGCGAAGCGCCGACGCTGCCCGCGTGCGGGGCATGCGAGCGCTCGCTTCGCTGGCGGCATTCGCGCCGCCATCTGGTTATCATACGTGAACGGCATGCCCGCTGCCACCCGCGCGCCCCGGTTTCCGCAGGTTCATCGCATGCGCGGCATGGCAGCGCGCTGATTCGTCACGAGCGCCACACGGCGCATCGAGGCAGCATCCGGCGCATCCGCGGGTCGGCGGAACGTATCGGAGGGCGAACGGCGCCGCAGGCCACGCGCCGTGCATTTCGCCGAGCATCTCGCGCCGACCGCGGCGCGGGGCGGGCATCGGTAAGACCCCGTCCTATAATCAATGCAGCGGTTGAGAGGCTCCCCTCCTTTCAGGCGCTCTGCTTTTCAGCAGAAGCGATGCACTGCGCATCGCGTCATCCCCTCCTTGTTGCCCGGCCGGAGCTCCCCTCTCCGCCGGGCCCTTTTTTGCCCGCATTTGCGCCCGCCCCATGCCCATCCCCTTCTCCCGGCGATTTTTTGCCCGCTTTTTACCTAACTGTTACTTATGAGGGTGCAAATTCACAAAACAGCCACGGGGCGCACATACGGTCTCCAACGGCGTTCGCTATACTGTGAGCCAGCAAGCGAGAGGTTCCCCTCCTCCCCTTGCTTCTGCTTATCCCTTAAAGCAGAGCGATGCGCAAGGCATCGCATCATCCCCTCCTTAGGCCCGGCGGAGTTCCCCTCTCCGCCGGGCCGCTTCTTTTGCATCCCCGCGATCAAACCTGCTCGTTGGGCTATAGGTCAAAACGTGCACCCCAGGCCCCGCCAATGCAGATCCCTCCATTCGACCGGCGTTCCCCCTATCGTGCAGATCCGGAGTTGCAGGATAAAAAAGCGCGCCTGCTCCTATTGTTCATCGACAGCACTCCACCGCCGCATGAAATTCACCCCAGACTGCTCCCGAACCATACTCGGATTCGCCCGGTCGGATTCGCCCGATCGGATTCGCGCTAAATCGCCAAACACGGCCAAATCCCAACCATCTGGAAGCGCGTTTGCTCGATTTAGCGCGAACCGCGCTTCCCAATCGGAACATTACCCGTTAACTTTCTGCTATATCCCCAGGTCACAAGCATGCCGCCCCTCCTCTCTCCTTCAACTGCCTAAAACAATCGCGCTAAATCGAAACGATGGGTCGGGTAAAGGGGCCATTGTGGCATCATCTTTCGATATAGCGCGATTGCGGCTTGCTGCCCGGCTTTCGTCGTGCAACGCGGACCGGCTTTCGCCTGCGCGCCGGTTTCCGTCGCGCAACATGGCATGGTTTCGATCGACGTGCGGCATGCCACCGCTAGACGAGGCATACCGCCACATGACGGCGCTTTTCGCTGCTTGACGGCACATACCGCCGCATGACGCGGCATTCCGCTGCTTGACGGGGCATGTCGCCGCATGACGTCACATGCCGTTGCTTGACGGCGTATGCTGCCGCATGACGGCGCATTGCGCTGGACGGGACCAGCAAGGGCTTTGTCGGAAATCAGGATCGGAGGCAAGGCGGGATGAACATCGCGGTGCTGGAGGGGTATGTGTGCAATCCCGGCGATCTGAGTTGGGATGGGTTCGAGCGCTACGGCGACGTGACCGTGTACGAGCGCACACCGCGCGAGACGCTGTGCGAGCGGATGAAGGGCGTCGAGATCGTCATCGCGACCAAGGTGATCTGGGATAAGGAGGCGCTCGACTGGTCGCCTGACCTCAAGCTGATCGCCTTGGCGTCCACCGGTTACAACGTCGTCGATCTCGACGAGGCGTGCCGCCGAGGCATCATGGTCTGCAACGTGCCGGCGTACTCGACCCCCGATGTCGCCCAGATGACGATCGCGTTGATGCTGGAGCTGTGCCTGAACGTCGGAAAGCACACCCGCCAGGTGCTCGATGGAGCTTGGACGCGCACGCATGACTTCTGCTTCTACGCCATGCCGCTCATCGAGGTGGCGGGAAAGACGCTCGGGATCGTCGGCATGGGCAGCATCGGCCAGGCGGTCGCGCGCATCGCGCGGGCGTTCGACATGGAGGTGCTGTTCGCCAGCCGCAGCCCCAAGCCCCATCTCGAGGTGCCCGGCGTGCGTCAAGTCGAGTTGGACGAGCTCCTGCGCCGCTCCGACGTCGTGTCGCTGCACGTGCCGGCGACGCCGCAGACCGAGCGGATGATCGACGCCGCGGCGCTTTCCCAGATGAAAGACGGCGCGCTGCTGATCAACACCGCACGCGGAACGCTCGTCGACGAGCGCGCCGTGGCGGACGCCCTGCGCTCCGGGAAGCTGGCGGGGTTCGGCGCCGACGTGGTGGCGGTGGAGCCGATGCGCCCCGACAATCCGCTGCTCGAGGTGCGCGACCTCAACATCGCGATCACCCCGCACATCGCCTGGGGAACCCGTGAAGCCCGCGCGCGCCTCCTCGACGAGGTGGCCGAAAACATCGGGGCGTTCCTCGACGGAACGCCCCGCAACATCGTGAAATAAAATCCCAGGTGGAGCATGAGTCAGCGAGAGGGGCTGGGGTGCCCCGAGTTCGCGCGATCACGAAGGCGAAGCGTACTTCGGTGCGCAAGCCTTCGGGATCGCGTGAAGGTGGAGTGTCCCAGCCCCTCGCAGCGTCGAGCAGTTCCGCCGGCCGACAGGACGGCGGAACCTTTTAGCGGCGGCGCGTGCCGAACAGGCCGCGGGTGATCTCCTTGGCGGCATCGCGGCCGAACGCCCCGAGGAACGACGTGGCGATCTTGCCGATGTTCTTGATCACGTCCTGGGTCTGCTTCTCGCGCGCCTTGGCCTCGCGCTCGGCGGCCTTCTCGGCCTCGCGGGCGGCGCGTTCGGCGGCCTTCTCCTCCTCCTTGCGCGCCTTCTCGGCGGCCTTGGCCTCCTCCTCGGCCTTGGCGGCTTCCTCCGCAGCCTCCTCGGCGGCCTCGGCCTCGTCCTCGGCCATCTCGGCGATCTGCTCGAAGGCGGATTCGCGATCCTCGGCGGTGCCGTACTTCTCCATCAGCTCGGCCTGCTCGTCGAGCGCCTTCTTCATCGCCTCATCGGAAGCAGCCGCCATCAAGCACTGCGGCGGCAGGATCTTGGCGCGCTCGACGATCTCGGGCTGGCCGTCCTCGTTAAGGAACGAAACCAGCGCCTCGCCCGTGCCCAGCTCCAGGATCACATCCTCGGACTTGAACGCCGGGTTCTCGCGGAACGACTGCGCCGCGGCGCGCACCGCCTTCTGCTCGGCGGGCGTGTAGGCGCGCAGGCCGTGCTGGATGCGGTTGGACAGCTGGGCGAGCACCTCGTCGGGGATGTCGCTCGGGCTCTGGGTGATGAAGTAGACGCCCACGCCCTTGGAGCGGATGAGCTTGACCACCTGGACGATCTTGTCCAGAAGCTCTTTGGGCATGTCGTTGAACAGCAGATGAGCCTCGTCGAAGAAGAAGACGAACTTGGGTTTGTCGAGGTCGCCCTCCTCGGGCAGCGTGTCGAACAGCTCAGAGAGCATCCACAGCAAAAACATCGCGTAGATCTGGGGGCTTTGGATGAGCTTGGCGGCGTTGAGGACGTTGACGTAGCCCTGGCCGTTGGGCGCGCAGGCGAACCAATCGGAAAGATCCAGGTCGGGTTCGCCGAAGAACACGTCGCCGCCCTGATCCTCGACGGAGATGAGCGCGCGCAGGATGGCGCCGACCGACTGCGAGGAGACCTTGCCGTAGGTGGTCTCGTACTCCTTGGCATGCTCGGACACGTAGTTGAGCATGGCGCGCAGATCCTTGAGGTCGATCAGCAGGAGCTTCTTGTCATCGGCGATGCGGAACACGATGTCGAGCACGCCTTCCTGCACGTCGGTGAGCTCGAGCAGGCGCGAGAGCAGCGTGGGGCCCATGCCGGAGATCGTAATGCGCACCGGCAGCCCCTGACCGCCCAGCATATCCCAGAAGCGCGTGGGGCAGCCCTCGAACGCGAAGCCCTCGATGCCGAAGCGCTTGATGCGCTCCTGCATGTCCTCGGAGTCCTTGCCCGCCTCGCACATGCCGGTCACGTCGCCCTTGGCGTCGGCCATGAACACGGGCACGCCCGCCTTCGAGAAACCTTCCGCCATCACCTTGAGCGTGACGGTCTTGCCCGTGCCGGACGCGCCGGCGATGAGGCCGTGGCGGTTCGCCTGGTTGAGGAGGAGGTTCACGTGCTTTTCGCCGGTGCCCATCCAGATGGCGTTGTCTTGGAACATGCGGGGATCCTTTCCTAGGGTCGTTTTGTCCAACCGAAAAGTGTAGCGCCCTGCGACGATCGACCGTCGCAGGGCGCTGAAAGCACAACCTCTGGTTGAATAAGAAAATGCCACATCGCGTCCGTAACGTCAGCGAGAGGGCCTGCGGCGAGCGCGGATGGCGCGAAAGGTTTTCGAAGCGTACTTCGGTACGCGAGAAAACCTTTCGCGCCAGCCGTGCCGCCGCAGGCCCTCGCAGCGTCGGCGACTTCCGCCGTTCGTCAGAACGGCGGAATCGAAACTAGCCGTTCTTGCGCTGGTACAGAACGTTGTTGGTCTCGAGCCAGCTCTCGACGGTGCCGGTGTCGAAGCCGTCGGCGGGGTCGATCACGAGCGCGTACATCTCCTCCTCCTTGAGGACGGCGTCGAGCGCGTCGGTGAGCTGGATCTCGCCGCCCACGCCGGGCTCGACGTCGGCGAGCAGCTCCATGACGCGCGCGGAGAGCAGGTAGCGGCCGAACACGGCGAGGTTGGAGGGCGCGTCCTCGAGCGCGGGCTTCTCCACGAGGGAGTCGATCTTCCACACGTCGTCGGAGAGCTTCTCGCCGGCGATGATGCCGAAGCGGCTCACCTGGTCGTCGGGCACGGGCATGACCGCGATGACGCTCGCGCCGCCATGCTCGTCGGAGATCTCCTGCATGCGCGGCAGCATCTTGTTGTCGGGGACGATCACGTCGCCCAGCAGCACGTAGAACGGCTCGCCGGCGGTCTTCTCGTGGGCGCAGTAGATGGCGTGGCCCAGGCCCAGCGGCTCGTCCTGGTAAACGTAGCTCACGTTGTAGGAGCCCACCTGCTCGACGAGGTCGGCGTACTTGTCCTTGCCGCGCTCGCGCAGCGTCGCGACCAGCTCGGGATTGGGGCTGAAGTGGTCCTCGATCGCCTTTTTCTCGCGGCTGTTGATGATCACGACCTCGTCGGCGGCGGAGGCGAGGCCCTCCTCGACGATGTATTGGATGACGGGGCGGTCGACGACCAGCAGCATCTCCTTGGGCTGCGCCTTGGTCGCCGGGAGGAACCGCGTGCCCAGGCCCGCGGCGGGAATGAGAGCCTTCATCGATGTGGCCTTCCTGTGTCGAAGCATCGGCGCCGCCGCGCGAAGGTGCGGCGGTGGCGGTTCGTAGGGACCGCGTGGGCATTGTAGCATGCGCCCCCGACGCATCGTATTCAGCCTCCGCAACCTTCGGGAAAGACCCACGGCGCCGCATGGAGCGACTGCGGGATGCCGCCTCGTCTCGGCAGCGCCCCTATGCTCGCCTTGCGCAAATCCGATAACGAGCATCCGATACCGAATGCGGCATTGGTTCCATGAATGGATGAATCGGTTGCAACGATAGTGCACCGGGAGGGTGTTTGTTTATAATAGATCTCGTTTTACAGGCGATTCACGGCCATCCACTCCTGATACTATGCTCACGGCGGAATAGTAGCCGCCGACGCGAAGGTATCGTTTCGACCCGAGAGGGATCGAGGCGCCGGGCAGCACGGGGAGGTGACAATGGGCAAGCTGCGCACGACAATCAAATCCCACAATGAGCGTCGCAAGTTCTTCCTGCGCGAAGAGCGCGAGGAGATCATCCAGAGCAACATGTCCACCCTCCGCTACGCCTCGCTGTTCACCGTTCTCCTGCTCGTCGCGCTGTTCGCCCTCGCGGTGCTCCTCATCAAGGACTGGGTGCCGAGCCCCTTCCATTACGCGCTGCTGCCCGTGTCGATCGTGCTCTGCGCCTTCGCGTGGTCCAGGGGCAGCAGGGTGAGCTACCGCTCCTCGGTCGTGCTATGCGCCGCGTTCGAGGCGATGCTGTACCTGTTCGTCATCCTCATCGACACGCTGGGAGGCCCCAACGCCCCCACCAGCTTCGTGCAGCTGCTCTGCATCGCGCTCCCCTCGTTGTTCATCCTGCCCGCCTGGCTCACCTACGGCATGCTGGCGGCGGCGGAGGCGTTCTATGCCGTCCTGGTCGTCACGATGAAGAATCCCTACATCGCCCAATACGACATCTACGGCATGGTCGCCGGCGCCTTCTTCGCCATCTGCGTGTCGCAGCTGGTGATGGAATCGCGCCTGAACGCCCACGAGCTGAAGCTGCGCTACGAGACCATGAGCAAGCGCGACACGCTGTCGAGCCTGTACAACAAGCGCGCGTTCTTCGACGACGCCAAGCGCTATTTCGAGGTGCACAACCCGCGCTCGTCCTGTTCGCTCGCTGTCATCGACATCGACGACTTCAAGCAGATCAACGACACCCTCGGCCACGATACCGGCGACAAGGTGCTCTCGCGCGTGGGCGATATCCTGCTGGAGCTCTACCGCCCCACCGACCTCATCGCGCGCTTCGGCGGCGACGAGTACCTGGTGCTGGCCGACAGGATGATCGACGAGAGCATCATCCGCCGCCGCTTCGAGGAGCTGGCGTGCCGCGTGGCCGAGGAGTCGCAGGGCACCGCCGGCACGGCGATCACGCTGAGCATGGGCGCCGTCTACGCCGACGGGCAATCGGTCGATTTCTCGCGTCTGTTCCAGCAGGCAGACGAGGCGCTCTACGCCGCCAAGCAGGCTGGCAAAAACGATTGCGTCGTGAAGCGCTATCATGAGTGGTGAACGTTGGGTTCACCCGATCGATAGGAGCCTCTCATGGCCGACAACGCCGTCGAATCGACGAAGATCGTCCTGCTCACCGGCTACCTGGGTGCCGGTAAGACCACGCTTTTGAACCACCTGCTCGCGAACCAGCGCGGTATTCGCGCCGCCGTCATCGTCAACGATATCGGCGAGGTGAACGTCGACGCCGCCTTGGTGCGCGACGGCGGGCTGGCCGAGGACATCATCCCGCTGACCAACGGCTGCATCTGCTGCACCCTGTCGGAGGATCTGGCCGCGCAACTCTCCCGCATCGCGCGCTCGGGCGAGTTCGACTACGTCGTCATCGAGGCCTCGGGCATCTGCGAGCCCATCCCCATCGCCTACACCATCAGCGGGTTCTGCGACGCGAGCCAAGAGGGCTCCGCGCCGCTCGCGCTCGACAACATCGTGTGCGTGGTCGACTGCGCGCGCATGTACGACGAGTTCAACGGCGGACGGGCGCTCGTGTCCGGCGATGTCGACGAGGATGATGTGGAAAGCCTGCTCATCCAGCAGATCGAGTTCTGCACCACCCTCATCCTGAACAAGACGGACAAGGTGACCCCCGCCCAGATCGACGAGCTGCGCGCGATCGTGCGCAGCCTGCAGAAGAACGCGCGGATCGTCGAGGCGCAGCGCGGCGAGGTGGCATTGGAGGAGCTCGTGAACACGGGGCGCTTCGATTTCATGGACGCCTACAACTCGGCGGTGTGGGCCGACGCGATGGACCATCCCGAAGAGCACGAGAACCCCGAGGTGCTCGAGTACGGGTTCTCGACGTTCGTGTACGATCGCCGGCGCCAGGTCGACCTCGAGGCGCTCGGCGAGCTGGCGAGCCATTGGCCCGAGGGGATCGTGCGCGCCAAGGGCATCATCTGGGCGGCGCAGGATCCCGACGAGCGCTATATGTTCGAGCAGGCGGGACGCGAGATCTCGGCGACGGGCACCGGCCCCTTCGTCGTGGCGATGCCCGAGGAGGAGCGCGCGGAGGCGTTCGCGGCCGATCCGGCGCTGGCAGCGTACTGGGATCCCGAGCTAGGAGACCGCGGCACGCGCCTGTGCATCATCGGACGGCACATGGACCGCGCCGCGGTGGAGGCAGCGCTGGACGCGTGTCTCGTGTAGGACGCGAGACTTTGGGCGAGGTGCTGTGACGGGGGACGGTCCTTCTGTCACATTTGGATAATGTGACAGAAGGACCGTCC
>ERZ1034920.566-NODE-566-length-28470-cov-9.013620_pt1 | contig 28470 bp, 22 predicted proteins | sample MGYA00520688_ERZ1034920 | MGnify/ENA primary metagenome ERZ1034920 (study PRJEB33766, sample SAMN09781785) | gut metagenome | biome: gut microbiome | host: Homo sapiens | place: Madagascar | study: EMG produced TPA metagenomics assembly of the PRJNA485056 data set...
CGTAAGCCGCCACGCCGCCCGCGCAGCCAGATCCCACGACGATGATGTCGAAATCTGACATGTAGATATCCTTTCATTGGCGGCCGATGACGGCCGCCAATTCATTAACTATCGAGACTCCCGCACCGCGCTCCGTTGAGAAAGATGTAAAGGGGTCATCTTTTCGGAGGGGTCGAATCTTTGGAGGGGTCGAACCTTAGGAGAGGTTTTCGCACAAGGGTTGCGCAGAAGCGCAGTGCGGAAGGAGTCCCCTTACAGAGCTGCGGTGATGGCCGGCAGGACGTCCTTGATGTCGCCCACCAGACCGAAGTCGCACTGCTTGAAGATCGGAGCGTTCTTGTCCTTGTTGATGGCGAAGATGGCGCCGGAGCGGTTGCAGCCGACCATGTGCTGCATCTGGCCGGAGATGCCCACGGCGATGTAGGCCTTCGGGGTCAGCATCAGGCCGGAAACGCCGACGTAGCGCTCGGTCGGCAGCCAGTTGACGCCCTCGGTCAGCGGACGGGAGCAGGCAAGGCCGGCACCCAGCTTGTCGCACAGGTCGTTGGCCATGGACAGCTGAGACTCCTCGGCGAAGCCGCGGCCGGCGGCCACGACGACGTCAGCCTTGAACAGGTTCACGCCGCTCTTCTCGATGACCTGGGAGGAAACGACCTTCACCGGGCGAGCGGGGGCAACCCACTCCTGCTCGGCGACGGAGCCGTTGGCACCCTCGGCGCCGTCGAACACGCCTGCGCCGATGGTGTAGATGGCAACGTTGCCAGCGGCCTTCTGCACGCGCTCGGCGATGCCGCCGAAGTACATGCTCTTGGCGCCCTCGGCCTCGAAAGCGGTGACGTCGGTGATGACGGCGGTGTCGGCGTGGAACGCCAGGCTGCCGGCGATGACCTTCATGTGGCGGCAAGCCTCCACCAGGACGACCTCGGGCTTCTCAGCGTCGAACGCGGCGTTCACGGTCTCGACGGCCGAGTCAACGGTCAGGCCCTCGGGAACGGTGATGTTGAGCACCTTGTCGGCGCCGCACTCGTAAGCGCCGCCGAAGGAGATGGCCACGACCTCGTCGGCCATGGTGCGCGCGCCTGCAACCAGCTCTGCGGCCGCAGCTGCGTGCTCAGCAATGATCAATGCCTTCATGAGTATCCACTCTGCCTTTCTTTTGCTTGATTACGCGTGGGCCTACAGGGCGGCCTTGATGGCGGCCACGAAGCTGTCGATAGCGCCGTCCTCGGAAGCGTCGAAGATCTCGAGCTTGCGGTCGGCCTGCTCGGGAGCCTTGCAGTCGACGACCTCGATGGCGGCGGCGACGACGTCGGAAGCACCGGCGACGTTCATCGGCTTCTTGCCGGCGGCCAGGATGTCCTTCATGCCGGGGATGCGGGGCTCGGCGGCGTCCGGGGTGACGGACACGACGGCCGGCAGGGCAACCTCGACGACCTCGACGGCGTCCTCGAGCGTGCGCTCGACCTCGAGCACGTCGCCCTTGCAGGTGACCTTCGTGGCGGCGTTCACCACGGGCCAGCCCAGCTTGCAAGCCAGCTGCACGTCGACCTGCTGAGCGTAGTTGTCGGCGGAACCGTCGCCGCACACGACCAGGTCCACGTCGCCGATCTGAGCGACCAGCTTGGCCAGCTCGGCAGCGGTGGCCTTGGCATCCATGCCGGCGCAGGCGTCGTCGGCGGTCATGAACAGCTCGTCAACGCCACGGGCCAGAGCGCTCTTCTTGAGCTTGGCCTCGTCGATGGAAGCCGGACCCGCGGTAATGGCCACAGCAGCGGAACCCTCGACCTCGGCGGCCAGCTGAGCAGCCACCTCCAGAGCGTTCAGGTCGTACACGGAGATGGTGTTCTTCGCCTTGGAGTAGTCCAGCGTGCGATCACCGGCGACCTTGATGTCCTGATCGTCAGGAACCACCTTGAATGCAGCGGCTATCTTCATCTTGAGCCTTCCCTTCATAAGCTTGTTACAGAGGTTCTTACCTTCGTAGCGACCGCTTCGACGTAACCCCTTGCGGGTTTCACGTCCGTTTTGCGGGGTGCGTCTCCGTTTCGGCGGGTCGCTTACGTGACAGGGCCATCTTGCGCTCCCTCACCCCTCCTGCCATCGCCAGATAACCGTGAATACCCTCTTACTTAATTTTTAACTATGCGGCAAAAGCCCCTGTTGAGAGGCTACGTACGCTTTTATATGGGCTTTTTGACCGTTTCAAGGGGCGTAAAGCGGTTTTCGCCGTTTTGTGGGCTTCGAACACATATGACACCCGGAAAGCGGCCCTCGCAAGTTTCTGATGATGCCCTCTTTTCTTGCTATTAGCGCTTTACCGAAGTTGTGGCGATGTTTCCGCCTACCCCGGCGCCTAGCATCCGAAATCGAGCCGAGCGTGCATCTCGCGAAACGTCCGAATCAAATTCAGAGGAAGGACACGAGGCGCACAGCATTCGCCGAAACGGCTCAAGGCAATCCATATAAAAGGAGGAGCAATGGCAGATTTCCACGGAACCCAAGAGGTCGTCACCGACCTTCGCGAGGACGGCGTGCTCATCATGCGCATCAACCGCCCCGAGAAGCGCAACGCTATCAATGCAGTGACCTCTGCCGCCATGGAAGACATCATGAACAAGGCGGAGAAGGATAAGCGCGTCCGCGTCATCGTGGTCACCGGCACCGGCGAGAAGGCCTTCTGCGCTGGCGAGGACCTCTCCGAGCTGTCCAGCGGCGGCGAGTGCATGACCGTCACCGATCACGGCTTCGGCGGCATCACCGACCGTCTGTGCCCGAAGCCGACGATCTGCGCCGTCAACGGCGTTGCTGCCGGCGGCGGCATGGAGATCGCCGTCTCCTGCGACATCGTCGTGGCTGCCGAGCATGCCCGCTTCGGCCTGACCGAGCCCAAGGTCGGCCTGATCGCCTCCACCGGCGGCCTGGTCCGCATGGCCCGCGACGTTCCGCGCAAGGCCGCCATGGACATGCTGCTGACCGCTCGCCTGGTGCACGCCGACGAGGCCAAGGAGATCGGCTTCGTCAACTACGTCGTGCCGGCCGAGGAGCTCATGGACAAGGCTCTGGAGATCGCTTCCACGATCGCCAAGAACGCTCCGCTGTCCCTGAAGTTCACGAAGCAGATCGTGCACGCCGCCTCCCAGATGTCCGAAGAGGACGCCATGCGCTACTGCGACGCCGCCTATCGCTTCATCGAGAAGACCGAGGACGGCATCGAGGGCCCCGCAGCCTTCGTCGAGAAGCGCACGCCGAACTGGCAGGGCAAGTAACTCCCGCTTCTTTTCTCCTTGCGAAGGGGAAGGCCGCAACAACTACCCGCCTTCCCCTTCGCCCCAAGCGGCGCATAGCCGCACCGACCGCCCGGTAACGAACCGGGCGCATCCGCACGAAGAAAGGATCCAACAATGTCTCTGCTCGCAAAGAGCAAGGGCGAGGTCACTTACAAGGACCTGACCGGTTTCCACAAGTGGTTCCTCATCGTCCTCGTTTCCATGGGCTCGTCCATCATCTACACGCCCATCTACCTGAAGAACGTCTTCTACGAGCCCCTGATGCAGGGCCTCGGTTGCACCAATGCCGACCTGGGCGCGCTGCTCTCCTGCTACGCCATCGTCGCTGTGATCACCTATCTACCCGCCGGCATCATCGCCGACAAGGTGCGCATGCGCACGCTGTCCTGGGTCGGTTTCGGCGCCACCGCTGTCCTGACCTTCATCTACGCCATGCTGCCGTCCATCCAGATGCTCTACGTGGTGTTCGTCGGCTACGGCATCACCACCATCCTGATCTGGTGGGGCACGCGCTTCAAGATCGTCCGCCTGTGCTGCTCTGAGGACGATTACGCCTCCAAGATCGGCGTGAGCTACTCCATCTACGGCGCTGCCGGCCTGATCGTCGGCCTGATCAACACGGCCATCATCTCCGCCGTCGCCGACGCCTCCCAGGGTATCCAGGTCCTGCTGGTCTTCCTGGGCGCCCTCATCGCCCTGCTCGCCGTGCTGTCCTTCATCTTCGTCCCCGACTTCAAGGGCGAGATCGACAAGAACGCCAAGCTGTTCAGCCTGAGCGAGGTCGTCACGGCCATCAAGCACCCCGGCGTCATCTGGGCCTGCCTGGCTTACTTCTTCGTGTACCTGGTGTACATGGGCGTCACCTACACCACGCCGTTCATGACCACCTGCTTCGCCGCTCCGGTGGCCATCGTCTCCGTCGTCGGCCTTATCCGTACCTATGGTATCGGCCTCATCGCCGGCCCGGCTGCAGGCATCTTCGCCGACAAGCTGAAGAGCCCCTCGAAGTCGATCCTGATCTTCTTCGCCGCAAGCGTCATCGTGCTGGCCGCCTTCATGATCATGCCTCGCGAGGCGAGCATGGTCATCCCGATCGCCGTGCTGGTCGTCGTCCTCGGCTTCGTGACCTACGGCGCCTTCTCCATCGGTTCCTCGCCCCTTACCGAGGCCAAGGTCCCGATGAGCATCTTCGGCACCGCTTCGGGCCTGCTGTCCGTCATCGGCTTCCTGCCTGACACCTTCGTCCACACCTGGTTCGGCGGCCTGATCGACGCCCAGGGCGCGGACGCCTTCAACACCATCTTCATCGCACTGGTCGTCTTCGCCGTGCTGGGCTGCTTCTGCCTGGTCATGACGCGCCGCGCCATGAAGAAGAACGCCGCCAAGGCGGAGTCCGCCAACTAGCGTTTACTTACCCACCCCAGCCGTTCAGGCGCGCCGCCCACAAGGCGGCGCCTTAGAAGATCGAGGTAGAGACATGAACAAGATCGACGTCCTCTCGAAAATCAACGAGGGCATGCGCGCGGTGCTCGCCAAGGAAGACGAGCTCGCAGGAAACGCCAACGACACGAGCGCCGGCTTCGAGCAGATGCGCCTGAACTACACCGCTGGGCGTGCGTACTGGGTAGAGGGCGGCCCGGAAATGGCCGAGAAGGTCGACTGCAAGGTCGAGGGACCGCATGGGGACATCCCCGTTCGCCTGTACTACCCCGTCAAGGACCGCGCAAGCCTTGCAAACGACGGCGAGACCCTGCCGGCGATCGTTTACGCGCACGGCGGCGGCTTCGTCCTGGGCAACCTGGACACGCATGATCGCATCTGCCGCGTCCTGGCAAGCAAGACGGGCGCCGCGGTGGCAGCCGTGGACTACCGTCTCTCGCCCGAGGCGAAGTTCCCCGTGGCGGTTCAAGAAGTCGCCTGCGTCGCCAAGCACCTGCACGAGCAGGGCGAGGCGTACGGCATCGACGGCAATCGCCTGTCCTTCGCCGGTGACTCCGGCGGCGCTCACCTGAGCCTGGCCGCCACCATGTACCTGCGCGAGGAGCTGGGAGGCTCCGACTACGTCAAATGCCTCCTTTTGTTCTACGGCTGGTACGGCCTGAAGGATTCGGCCTCCCAGCGCCTTCTGGGCGGCCCCTGGGACGGCCTGACCGAGGCGGAGTGGCAGTGGTACAAGGAGCTCTACGCCGAGGATACGGCGGAGCTTGAGACGAGCCCTTACGCGAACCTCTTCCTGAACGACCTTACGCGCGACATGCCTTCCTGCTACATCGCCGCAGCCGAGTACGACCCCCTGAAGGACGACAGCACGGCACTTGCGACGATCCTCGAGGAATACGGTATCCCCCATCGCTTCGAGATGTTCGAAGGCGTCATCCACGCGTTCCTGCACTACACCAAGATGCTTGACGAGGCCAACCTGGCGCTCGAGCACGGCGCGGAGCACTTCCGTCAGCAGATGGGCTGCTAACCGTAGCCGATACGCACTACCCACCACATTGTGACAGCGCGGCAAAAGGCCGCTCTGGATATCGACAAGGAGAATGCAATGGACTTCAAATTGACCGATGAGCAGGAGCTGATCGTCGACAGCTACCGCGACTACATGGAGAGCGAGAACTGGGAGGCTTACTTCGCCGAGTGCGACGAGAAGCACGAGTACCCGCTGCGCTGGGTCCGCGGTCTGTGCGAGCTGGGCTTCGACCTGATCATGCTCCCCGAGAGCCATGGCGGTCTGGGTCTGGAGCAGCCGGCCGTCACCATGATGGCCGTGTACGAGGTGCTGGGCCGCTACGGCGCCCCGACCTACGTCCTGTACCAGCTGCCGGGCTTCGAGACCATCATCCGCGAGGGCACCGAGGAGCAGATCGAGGCCGTGCTGTCCACCCTGGGCACCGGCGAGCAGATCTGGAACTCCGCCTGCACCGAACCGGGCGCCGGTTCCGACGTTGCCGCCCTGCAGACCACGTACAAGCGTGAGAACGGCAAGATCTACCTGAACGGCACGAAGACCTTCATCACCTCCTCCGCTGGCGTCAAGTACCTGGTCATCATGGCCAAGAACGCCGACGACCCGGAGATGTTCACCGAGTTCTTCCTGGACATGAGCAAGCCGGGCGTCTCCCTGTCCCCGCTGCACAAGCTGGGCCTGCGTATGGACTCCTGCTGCGAGGTCTACATGGACAACGTCGAGCTGGAGGAGAAGGACATCTTCGGCAAGGAGGGCAACGGCTTCTCCCGCGGCATCAACGACTTCAACTTCGAGCGTTGGCTGGTCGGCTGCTCCGACTACGGCATGTCCATCGCCGTGTACGAGGACGCCTGCCGTCACGCCAACCAGCGTATCGCCTTCGGTAAGCCGATCGGCCGTCAGCAGCTCAACCAGCTCAAGGTCGCCGAGATGGCCATCAAGCTGAAGAACATGAAGAACATGCTGTACGAAACGGCTTGGGAGGCCGATAACAACGACGGCAAGTTCGATCCCGGCGCTGCCGCCATGTGCAAGTACTACTGCGCCAACTCCGCCTTCTCCGTCGTCGACGACGGCATGCAGATCCTGGCGGGCGTGGCCGTGGCCGGCGAGCATCGCGCTCAGCGCATCTGGCGCGACCTGCGTGTGGACCGCGTCTCCGGCGGCACCGACGAGATGATGATCCTCACCGCTTCCAAGTTCGAGCTGAAGAAGTACCGCGACTAACTCACGCGGCTAGCAAACGGATCCAACAGACGGCGGCGCGGCAGGCGCGCCGCCGAATCGAAAGGAATTCATCATGGCTCTTGAAACCAACAAGCCGTCCTTCGGCGTTCTGGATGACGTCAAGGTCGTTTACGCAGCAGTCGAGCTGGCAGTGCCGAAGGCCTGCGACCTCATGGCCGACTGGGGTGCCGACGTCACGTGGCTGGAGAACACCGGCGCTGGCGACACCATCCGCGACACCGCTTATGTCAAGCAGGCTGAGCGCCGTAATCAGCGCTCCGTTTCGCTGAACTACTTCTCTGACGAAGGCAAGGAAGTCCTGTTCAAGATGCTGGCCGACGCCGACATCTTCATCGAGGCCTCCAAGGGCGGCACCTGGGCTCGCAAGGGCATCACCGACGAGGTGCTGTGGGAGATCAACCCGAAGCTCGTCATCGTGCACCTGTCCGGCTTCGGCCAGACCGGCGACCCCAAGATGGTCAAGCGCGCTGCTTACGACCTGACCGTCATGGCCTACTCCGGTTACATGAGCCAGAACGGCACGCAGGAGCAGCCGATGAACCCCGGCCCCTACGCTGGCGACTACTTCAACTCCCTGATGGTCGTCTCCTCCACCCTGGCTGCGCTGCATAAGGCCAACCGCACGGGCAAGGGCGAGAGCATCGACATGGCCATGTACGAGACGCTGCTGGCCATCGGCCAGTACTACCTGGTCGACTACCTGAACGAGGGCATCCTGTGGCCTCGCCCGGGCGCTCGCAACCAGAACCTCTGCGGCATCGGCGAGTACAAGTGCAACGACGGCTTCCTGGGCGTGTGCCTGTACGGCGTCGACCAGAACAAGTACTTCCTGGAGACCATCGGCCTGGGTCACCTGTGGGGCACCGAGGACATCCCGGAGGACACCTCCGGCCTGTGGCTGTCCAACCCGCATGCTGCCGAGATCGAGGCTGCGTTCGAGGCGTACTGCCTGGAGCACTCCAAGTACGAGATCGAGGCGGACTTCGCTGCTCACCGCATCGCCGCTCAGGTCGTCATGGAGTTCGAGGACCTCGTGAAGGAAGAGCACCTCAAGCTGCGCGATGACTTCATGGATTGGGAGACCGAGGACGGCAAGACCTTCAAGGGTCTGGGCGTGTTCCCCAAGTTCCAGCAGACCCCCGGCCAGGTGTGGCGCCCGATGCCCAAGCAGGGCGGCGACACCGCTGACGTGCTGACCAAGCTCGGCTACACGGCCGACCAGATCGCCGCGCTGAGCGAGAGCGGCGTCGTCAAGGTCGCTGAATAACAGCTGAGAAACGCTGAAGGTTCCGAGAGGAAGGCTCCCCTTTCGGAATGACGGCCGGGCCCTGAGAAGGGCCCGGCTTCTATAGGGGCCTTACATTCGACGGGGTATGAGCGCCCCTCGTCGAATGCAAGACATCTGAAACGGCGCCGAAGCTAGGAAGCAACGGATCAACAGATCAAGGGAGAGAAGACATGGTCGACATCGTTGGCAACGAAACGCTCGCAAGCCTGTGGGACAAGCTCGCTCGCGAGTGCGGCGACAAGGACTTCTTCATCTTCCAGGACCGCGAGGGCAACGTGTCCACCTACAGCTACCGCGCCTTCAACGAGCTGATCGACCAGACGGCGAACATGCTCCTGAGCCAGGGTGTGGAGCGCGGCGAGCACGTGGCCGTGCAGATGCACACCTGCCCCGAGTTCCTCATGTGCCTGTTCGGCCTTGCCAAGATCGGCGCCGTGCTGGTTCCCATGAACGAGCAGTACCTGCAGGCCGAGTGCGAGTACGCCCTTGACATGTGCTCCACCCGCCGCGCGGTCGTGGAGCCCTGCTACGTGGAGCTCTACGACGCCATCCACGCCGGCGGCAGGCTTGACCAGGGCATCATCGTGGCCCGCAGCGAAGGCGGCGAGGAGGCCCTGGGCTACCCGCTGTTCTCCGAGCTGGTAGCCGCCGAGGGCACCGAGCTGGAAGTCCCGAGCGACCTGTCCCCCGACGACCCGTGCGAGATCTTGTTCACGAGCGGCACCACCTCCAACCCCAAGGGCGTCATCCTGACCCACGGCAACCTGATCTACTCCGGTTACTACGGCGACTGGGAGACGGCCATGACCTCCGAAGACCGCATGTTCTCCACCATGCCCGCGTGCCACTCCAACTTCCAGCTGGCGGCGCTGACCCCGGTCATGACCGCCCGCGCCACGCTCATCGTGGTCGAGAAGTACAGCGCGAGCAGGTTCTGGAGCCAGATCCGCAAGTACCGCGCGACCCTGGCGCAGTGCGTGGCCATGATGCTGCGCACGCTGATGCTGCAGCCGGTGGACCCGGACGAGAAGGACCACTGCCTGCGCGACATGCTGTACTTCCTGCCCGTGTCCGCGCGCGAGAAGGAAGCCTTCGAGGAGCGCTACGGGGTGCGCATCATGAACACCTACGGCTCCACCGAGTCCGTCGGCTGGGTGCTGACCGACCCGCCCACCGGCGAGCGCAACTGGCCTTCCATCGGCCGCGTTGGCCTGGGCTACGAGGCCAAGATCGTCGACGACGAGGGCAACGAGCTGCCCGCCGGCGAAGTGGGCGAGATCTGCGTGAAGGGCGTCCCCGGGCGCTCGATCATGCTGGGCTACCTGGGCAACGAGGCCGCCACGGCCGAGGCGCTGTCCAGCGACGGCTGGCTGCGCATGGGCGACAAGGGCTACTACGACGAGAACGGCTGGTTCTTCTTCTTCGACCGCAAGAGCAACATGATCAAGCGCTCGGGCGAGAACATCTCCACCACCGAGATCGAGGGCATCCTGGAGGAGCACCCCGACATCAAGGAGGCCGCGGTCATCGGCGTGCCCGACCCTATCCGCGACCAGGCGGTGAAGGCGTTCGTGCTGCCCGAGGACGGCGCCGCGATCGACCAGGATGCGGTGATCGCGTACTGCGAGGGCAACATGGCCGCGTTCAAGGTGCCCACCATCGTCGAGATCGTCGAGGATTTCCCCCGCACCTGCAGCATGAAGATCGAGAAGAAGCTTTTGAAATAACGGCAACGAACGGAAAGGACGGCGCTCATGGACGACTCAAGCAAGCGGAAGCGAAACGCGATGCCGTCGGATGGGGTGCCGGCGGGCGGCTCGGCGAAGGGCGCGGGTGCGCCGGCGGAGACGACCGCGAAGGGCAAGAAGAAGACCCTCGACGAAGCCGCCATGACGCCGTTTCTGCGTGAGATCACGCTGGTGTCGAGCGGAGGCGCCTTCCTTGACGGCTACGTGCTGTCGCTGATCGGCGTGGCGCTGACGCAGATCACGGCGCAGATGAGCCTGACCACGCACTGGACGGCGGCGATCGGCGCGTCGGTGCTGCTCGGCATCCTGGTGGGCAGCATCGTGGGCGGTTATCTGACCGACATCATCGGGCGCAAGAAGATGTTCGTCTTGGACATCATCGCCATCGCGCTGTTCTCAGCCCTGAGCATGACCGACGCCACGCCCATGCAGCTGGTGATATACCGCTTCTTCATCGGCGTGTTCGTGGGCGCCGACTACCCCATCGCCACATCGCTCATCACCGAGTTCACGCCGAAGCACCACCGCGCGATATCGATGGGCATGGTCTCGGCGGCGTGGTACCTGGGCGCCACCGTGGCGGCGCTTGTGGGCTTCTGCCTGTGCGACGTCGACAACGGATGGAAGCTGATGCTCGGGTCGGCCATCATCCCCTGCGTGTTCCTGCTGATCGGCAGGTGCAAGGTTCCCGAGTCCCCCCTGTGGCTTAAGAGCAAGGGCCGCGAGGAGGAAGCGCTCAAGGTGGTCTTGCGCGTCTACGGCGCCGACGTGACCCTTGAGGGCGAGGAGGAGGCGCCGAAGGCGAAGGCAGGCTTCTCCGAGGTGTTCTCGAAGGGCTATGCCGCGCGCATCGTGTTCCTGGGAATCCTGACGCTGTGCCAGGTGGTTCCCATGTACGCCATCTACACGTTCGGCCCGCAGATCATGACCGCGTTCGGCCTGGGCGTCGGGAAGAGCGCGATCCTGGGCGAGAGCGTGCTGAGCCTGTTCTTCCTGGTGGGTTCGCTGCCGGCCATGTTCTGGCTGAACTCCATGGGCAGGCGCCCGCTGCTGATTCGCTCGCTGTTTTTGATGGCGGTGGGCCTGGTGGTGCTGGGCCTGTTCCCCACCGCGCCGCTGCCGGTGATCATCTGCGCGTTCGGCCTGTACGCATTCTTCAGCGGCGGACCGGGCATCCTGCAGTGGCTCTACCCCAACGAGCTGTTCCCCACCGAGGTCAGGGCGACGGCGGTGGGTTTGGCCATCGGCATCTCGCGCGTCGGCACGATCGTGGCGACATACGGCACGCCGATCTTCATGGCCGCGTTCGGCATCGGGCCCACCATGCTGGTGGCAGCCGGCCTGGTGATCTTGGGATTGGTGCTGTCGATCTTCATGGCGCCGGAGACCGCCGGCAAATCGCTTGGCGAGACGAGCTCGCTGTAGGGCGAGATTGCGAAGCCCGCGGGGAATCCCCCCCCCGCGGGCTTTTTTACGTTTTGGGAGCGGCGCGCCCGGACACTTCGGGGACGTAGCGCTAAGTGTCCGGAACAAACAACGGCCGGCAAAAAGCCTACAGGAAGGATTCCTCTCGCAGGTTTCTGTGTTTTGGGGAGGATGGCACGCGATGCTGCACCAGAAGCTTGCCGAGGGATAGAATCAATGCGAAACGATTTCGCTTCGGAAAGCAAGAACGTTCGAAAGTAACGGAAGGCAGGGCAGGTATGAGCGGCAAGGGTTATTCGATCGTGTTCAGCAGCAGAACGGGGAATACAGCCGAGCTTGCGGAGGCTGTTCGCGAAGCGCTGCCGGAAGGGACGTGCGAGTATTTCGGGAGCGTGAATGGGGACGACGGCGGCGACGGCCGCGGCCGCACCAGCAGCGCAATCCCCGCGTCGGAGACGCTGTTCGTGGGCTTTTGGACGAACCAGGGCGTGGCGGACCAGGCAACGCAAAAGCTGCTGGGGCAGTTGAGGAACAGGAAGGTCTTCCTGTTCGGCACCGCCGGATTCGGCGGCAGCGAGGCGTATTTTCAGGCGATTCTGGACAAAACGAAGGCGTTCATCGACGACAGCAACACCGTGATCGGGACCTATATGTGCCAGGGCAAAATGCCGCTTTCCGTACGCGAGCGCTACATGAAGATGAAGGAACAGCCTGACCACATGCCCAACATCGACGCTATGATCGAGAACTTCGACAAAGCCCTATCCCACCCCGATGCCGATGACCTGGTGAAGCTGGCGAATCTAGTGAGCGAAGCAATCGAGCAGTAGAGAGAACCAATCAAACCGCAACCAACCGCCTCCCCCACATGCGGGTCCCCCTCCCTGCCCTCGCGCAGCAAAAGCGAGCCGCTTGCAACTTTTAACCGGCGCGGCACATAGGCATTGGTAGAATCGATTGCAGGTCCAATCATCCGCACAGCAAGGAGCGCCGTGTTCTCGGTCGATAGACAATCCTTCCAATCACTTTCCGCGCTGGCGCTGTTCACGTTTGCTTTCTTGGGAAGCGAGTTTTTCTTCGATAGCCGGATCGGCCTGCTCGTCAGCGCCGAAGGGGTTGTGGGCGCGCAAGCGATGATCCTTGGCGCAAGCGTCGTCGGTTTTCTGGCTTATGCGCTGATTTCGAAGCTGGCAGGGGGACGACGTGCGTTGCGGGCGATCGAGGCCGTCGGAGCTATTGCAGCCCTGGTCACGATTGCCGTTGCGGAAAGCGCGTTTGCCATGCAAATCGCGGGTTGTATCGCATTCTTCCTGCTGGGAAGCCTTGGCGCCGAAGCGCATTGGAGCATGGCGTGCGCTTTCGAGGGAAGCCCATCGCTTGCCAAGGGAGCGGGCGCGGCTTACGCCGCCGGCATCCTGCTGCAGTTCCTGAGCAACCAGTTTGTGCCTGCGGGCATGGCGGACGCAGCGGTTTTGTGCGCCGGCGTCGCCGCGCTTGCCGTGTTCGCAGCGGCTGGGGAACGCGATGGAGAATCCGCAGGTCAGAAGGATGGCGAACACGGCAACGGACAAGTTGGAGAATCTTCCGACAGGCAATACGGCGAACCGGCAATATCGAAGTCGCCAGAGCAAATGAGCAACCAGACGCAAGCGATGCGGGCGGGGCTAGCGGCCCGCCTGAACAAGACCTGCTCGGAGCAAGCGAACGCCGATCCCTCGCAGCAAGCAACCCCAGGCGCCGCAAAGCCCGTCATCCGCGCCGTTTGGCTTCTTGCGCTTATGGTGCTGCTGGCCTGCATGTTCTCTACGCTCGACAACGTGGTTACCCTTGCAAACGCGCAGGGTTCCATTTCAGTTGAAACGTGGCCGCGCCTGTTCCTTGCGGCAAGCGGTCTTGCCGCCGGCGTCCTGTTCGACATCCGCGAACGCCGCTACATGGGGTTCATCATGTTCGCGGTCACGGTGCTGTCCACCATATCGATCTTGGCCGTTGAGGCCGGGGCAAGCCCCGTGATCGGGCTGATCGTGTTCTATCTGAGCTCCGGGTTCTTCGTCACGTTCTTCACCACCACGTTTTTGCAGCTGGCGCCGCGTATGCGCACCCCGCAGCTGTGGGCGGGCATGGGCCGCGCCGCCAACAACCTGTGCGCGTTCACCGTGTCGGGGGTCTCCATGATGCTGACGCAATCGGGCATCGCGGCCGTGATGATCGCGTCGCTGATTCTGTTCGTGCTGGTCAGCGTTGCATTTGTAGGTGCTGGGCTGTTCCGTCTGCCATCGACGGTCGGGGAACGCGAGGCCATCAAGGCGGGCCTTGCCGCCGCAGCCGCGCCGACCTTGGAGGAGATGCAGGCCGAATTCATCAGCCGAAGCGGCCTGACCCCGCGCGAGGAAGAGGTGCTGCGCGCCGTGACCGCCGACGAGCGTCCGCTCAAGCAAGTGGCCGATGACCTGGGGATTTCACTGCGCATGGTGCAACGCCACCTGACCAACATCTACAGCAAAACAGACACGCAAACCCGAGCCGGCCTCACCCGCGCATTCTTCGGGAAATAGAGCGGACACGTTTGAGCATTCGCTAGGAACGTTTTTCGCCAATCGTGTCACAGATCGCGAGTTTTCCGACTCCATTTGACCCGCGCAGGCTTTACTTGCTTGCTTTCACCATGCGGTTCGTAATAAACGAGTCAATACTCGTATCGAACGCAGACATCTTCGCGAAATCACTGATCACCCGCCGTGATCAGTTCGGAATACTCGCATTCTGAGACATGAAATCCCATTTCGCTTCCTATTGCAGAACCTGGCCGCTCGCAACACGCAAATCTCCCAAGCGCGACCGAGCAATAGGTTAAGGCGAAGCGGTATACATCCCCGCCGATTTCGGGGCTTGATGTTTTAGGGTTTGATAAGGAATAGGCCTTTTGAGCCTGCTAGCTCAAAAGGCCTATTCCTGCTCACTCTGCGAGTCTTGGTGATCGTCTTCGCCGTCCATTGCGGCAGCGATGTAGGTGTTGCTCAGCTGCGTGCCGTCTTCCCCGAAACGAGCATGCGACACGATAAGCCCCTCTTCGCGCAGACGATGTATCGCACGATCCACCGTTTTCAAGCTGATTTGCAGATTTCTCGCTAGCTCTTGCTTGGTCTCGGAACAACCATCTGGGCCGCAAGCTGCGATGAAGCCAAGAAGGCGCAGCTGGGAATTGGTCAACTTGCCCTTCTTCCCCTTGGAGGCAAGGCTGCCATTCGCCTGATCCGCCATCGATCCCCCTTTCAGCGATCCGTTCGCCAACTATTCATAGCATCGACTTTGCCCTAGCCCGCTACACGCAAGCGGCCAAAATGCCCTATAGTAGCAAGCTAATCGTTTGACAAAGGCCGTATATTACCCCACATACTACATCCGCTGCAGCAACTGTAACGCTTTTGATGCCGTATTGTGACGAAATGTAACATCCATGGCACCGGAATGACAGCTAAACACAGAAGCTAACCCGCCGCGAGGCAGGAAGACCTGTTTAACGCCTTGATACCACGGAAAGCAAGAAGGACACAAGCCGCACGCCTCGAATGCTACCGGGCCCCTTGATCCCCCAAATCGCACCTGGATATTATTCGACGCGTGAAACTATAGCGCACAACTTCGCTTTGCAGGCGGCAAATCCACGCACTATTGCCCTAAAAGCTATTCGCCAGCCAGACGAACGGCATATCCCCGGAAGCAAGCGACCCCGGAAACCCGCATCCCAACGAAAAAAGCCGCCGCCCGACCGGTGCGCGTTTTGCGCATGCGGATCGGACGGCGGCTTTTGCGGCAAGCAACTTCTATGAGAGGGCCGAGGAAAACTCGGGGGTTTCACAACCGAAGCCCGCAAGGGCTTCGACGCGGGAACAGGCGGGGATCAGCCGCGACATGCAGGCCATGAAGCGCAGGGGTTTCGCGTTTGTCGCGCTTTTCAAGCCTCAACAGCTTCCCTACCTGCGCAAACCCAACCTTTACGCGTGGGAGCGCTTCGAGGAGAGCAGCAGCGCCAGGGCCAGGACGGCTACCACACCGGCAGCTGCGGCAAGGGCGATGGGGTCGGAAACGTGAAACGCGGGGATGCCGATGAGCATGCCGACGAAGTACGGGACCAGCCACACCAGCCACACGCCGATGCTGAGCGTATGGAAGCCGCGGCGCGTCTTCTCGTTGCCGCGGAAGACGACATAGGTTGCCCAGGCGGCGTGGAACAGCATGAGCGCGATTGCCAGGAAGCCGGTGACCGGATGCAGCGGGGACATGGCGCCGCCGCTGTTCTGCGCCATGATGGACATCAGGCCGGTGCCCGTGGAGTCGCAGATCAGGCCGAGCCAGAAAAACGCCAGGTGAGAGCGCTTAAGCTCGCCCGAGCGGCGCTCGGAGAACACGCCGATGGTGTAGGCGACCAGCGCGAGGGAGATGACGGCGGAAGCGGTTGCAAGCATGGGACTCATATTCAGACCTCCAAAATCGAGTGGGTTTGCGGGCTGCGCCCGATGGCGCGTTCGCTTTGACGCCATTCATATTGAGGTCCGGCCGTGTGAACATCAAAGGCATGATGTTCATTTCCGCGCGCTACTGCGCGTTGTTTGCGTACAACGTGCGTTCTAGCAGGCCAAACAGCACTTTGCAGTTGCCGTTTTGGTGATGGAGGCTGCCCATGACGTTCTCGATGACGAACCTGCACACGCTTTCTGCATCGAACCCGTCGGGCAAATCGGCCGAGATTCGGGCATCGTGCTCGTAGATCTGCATGAGGCCATGGAGGATGTGCTCGATCTGCTGGGACTCGCGCAGGCGCGCAGCGGCCTTCTCGACGGCGGGAAGCGCATCGATGCCGCGCAGCCAGCATTCGCGGAAGTGCGTGGTGACCTCGCGCATGCTCGCGTGCATCTCCCGGCAATAGTCCACGAACCCGACCTGCGAGTCGATATGGCAAAAGCGCTCGTAGAACGCGTGCTTGAAGTACAGCTGGATGGTGGCGGTGGTCAGCTCGTCCTTCGCCGAGAAATGGCGGTACACCGTCCCCACGCTGACGCCCGTGGCGTTGGCAAGGCCGCGCACCGAAAGCGCCGACACCCCGTTTCTCTCCGCAATCTGATACGCGTTCTCCAACAGCTCTTCCCGGGAAACAATGCTCTGAGCCATAAAGCGCCCCTCGCAATCGAACCATCGCACCTGCAAACCGGATGGGTTTTGGAAACCATAGTAACCCGATTCCGCAAAACCCTACGGCTTCGTTACCTGCTCGATAGCCCCCATACGCAAAACGGCCGGGCGCGCAATGCGTCCCGGCCGTTTCGAGGGAATCCCGCCCGAAGCGCGGGCAGAAAAGCTACTTCAAGGTCACGTTCTGCATCATGGGCATGGCGTCTTCCCAGGTGATGCCGCTGTCGATGAACATGCGGACCGTGGTGCCGCACGGGGCCACGGTGAACATGTAGTACGTGCCGGTCTGGGTATAGCGCGTCCAGGTGGCGCCGTTGATGTCCACCTCGTCGATCTCGCCCTTGCCGCCGAAGTTGCCCTGCAGCGCCTCGGCTTCCTTCTGCGGAGCGCGCGAGCACGTGCTGGTGCTGAAGCGCTTCGTGGAGCCCTCGGGGTTGAACGTGGCGTCGCTGCTCTTCTCCTTGGTCTCGACGAGCGACCAGCCGTCGGCAGCCTTCACGCTATACGCAGCGTAATCGACGCCGCCCTGCGCCTTGATGGCCTCGGCGGCCTCGACCGCGGCCTTGTAGCCGTCGCTTTCCTTGCCGGTGGTGTCGAAGCGCATGGTGCGCGGGTCGGTGCCGCCCGTGGCGTTCTTATCGAACTGGACGGTAATCGGGCCGTAATAGTTGTCCTTGGTGGTCCAGAAGTAGACCCACTCGATGCTCTCACCAGGATCGATAAGGGGATCGCCATCCGTTTCCGCGCCTTCGCACAGCTCGGCGGGCGGGTTCTTGATGTCGTAACTGAGCGTGTCGTGCGAGTCGAACACCGGGTCGCCGGCCTCATAGCCGCCGGGAGCGCCGGTGGTGATGAAGCTGAAGCGCTTCATGGCCTTGTCATTGTTGTTCGTGATCTTCACGCGCAGCCAGAAGCCGTCCGCCTTGTAGACGTCACCGCGATAGTACGTGCCATCGGCCAGCGATTCGACGGTGAAGCCCTCGACATCGATCGACTGGGACTGGTACGCGGCCTGCGTTGCGGCCGTGCCGTCGCCCGAGCCGCCCTGGCCGCCCTCGGTGCCGCCGCAGCCGGCCATCGTGCACGCAAGCGCCGCGGACAACGCGACGGCGGGCACGCCCATCATTACCTTCTTCACTACGGGTTTCACCATGTTCACCACTCCCTTTCGCTTCCCGTTGCGAAAGCCGCCTCCTCCCCGGCGACCACCGCTACGTCAGGTTTCGAAATGCCAAAGCCCGAAGCGCCCGACCCCGACCTTGGCCCTTGAGAAGAGTATGCCGCGCGGCAGACGAGCCGCGAAGCGACCTGCGGCCCAAATGCCAGGCGCGCAAGCCACCCCACGGCCAAAACATGCGCCGCCGCAGCCGAGCCGCCCGGCAGCCGCCAGGCGCCCCGCGCGGCCCGCTTCCCTACTTCAGCACCACGTTCTGCACCATGGGAAGCGCATCGTCCCAGGTCAACTTGGAACCGATGACCATCGAGACCGTCTTGCCGGACGGCGCCTCGACGAACAGCGATACGGCGCCGGATTCCGAGGTGTAACGCACCCACGTGGTGCCGTTGACCTCGACCTCGTCGATCACGCCCTTCTTCTTGGAGCCCTGCCTGGCCTCCGCTTCCATCATCGGGGAGGTGCTGAACGTGCGCATGTCGATGGAGGAGATGGTCTCGTCGCCATGCTTGAAGTCGCACCCCTCGTACTTCTCGTCGATGCGATCGCCGAGCTTCCAGCCGTCAGCGGGGATGATGCTGTACGACGGGAAATCGATGCCGCCCTGCGCCTCGATGGCTTCCGCCGCCTCGCGCGCCGCCTTGAACTCGTCGCTTTCGCGCCCAGTGGTGTCGAAGTGCATCACGCTGGGGTTGGAATCGCTGGACGAGGAGCTGTCGAACTCGACGGTGATCGGGCCGTAGTAGTTGTCCTTGGTGGTCCAGAAGTAGATGAACTCGACGCTCTGACCAGGCTCGATCTTGGCGTTTGCGTCCATCTGCGCGCCTTCGCCCAGCTCCACTGCCTGCGTCTTGGTGTCGGCGCTGAGACGCTGATCGCCGGAGGCGTCGAACACCGCATCGCCCGCGTCGAAGGTGCCGACGGCGGCACGCGCGCTGAACGCGGAAGGCGCTTTTGCGGCCTCGTTGTTGTTCGTGATCTTCACGCGCAGCCAGAAGCCGTCCTGCCGCTCGGCGGCGCCGCGGTAGTACGAGCCATCGCCGACGGACTCGATGGTGAAGCCCGCGACCTCGGCGGTCTGCACGCCGTTAACCGTCTGATCTGCGGGCGCGTTGCTGTCCGAGCCGCCCTGACCGCCCTCGGTGCCGCCGCAGCCGGCCATCGTGCACGCAAGCGCCGCCGACAACGCGACGGCCGGCACCCCGAACGCAACCTTCCTCATCATGGGCCTCATCATCTTCATCACTCCCTTTCGCATCGCAGATCGCAAGCCGCTCCCCCTCCGGCGCCGCACGCGCCGAAGTCGGCTTCTAAGGCAATTGTGCCGTGCGAAAAAGCGCCCGCGAAGCTACCCACGGCCCAAAGCAAGCACCCCCACGTGCCACACGGCCAAGATAGGGAGCGCTAATGCGACGGATGGGTGCGGGAGAGAGGAGCGCAAACGGGTCGGGAAGCGAAGGAGCGAAGAAGGGGAAGCTGCCATATTTGCGAAAGGACGCTTCCGACCGCAAGGGCAAGCCCAAGTCTGCGACTACAATAATGTTGCAAACCAACAAGCAAGGAAGAGAGCACATGTCAACGTTCGAGCAAGCGAAAGAAGTGTTGAAGCGCTGCTTCGGGCACGACGGGTTCCGCCCGGAGCAGGAAAGGGCCATCAGGTCCATCATGGGGAAGCGGGACGTGCTCGCCGTCATGTCCACCGGGGCGGGCAAATCGCTGATCTACCAGGTCCCCGCCGTCGCGCTCGGCGGCACCACCATCGTGGTCTCTCCCCTGGTCTCGCTCATGAGCGACCAGGTGGGGAAGCTCGTTGACCTGGGCCTGCATCCCGCTTTCCTCAACAACACGCTCAGCCTTCGGGCCCAGGAAAGGGTTCGGAACCGCATCAAAAGCGGCGAGTTTCAGATCCTGTACGTTGCGCCGGAGCGCTTGTCGAACCCGGCCTTCCTGACGGCCATCGAGAACCTCGCGATCCCCCTCGTCGCCGTCGACGAGGCCCACTGCATCAGCGAATGGGGCCACGACTTCCGCAGCGACTACCGCGAGATCAGCGCGTTCATCGAGCGGTTCGACCAGCGCCCGACCGTGGTCGCGCTGACGGCGACGGCGACCCCGAGAGTCCGCAAGGACATCGCCAGGTCCCTTGGCCTGCAAAACCCCTTGGAGATAGTCTCCTCGTTCGACCGCGCCAACCTTTCGCTTTCCGTTGTGCACACGCCCCACGACGAGCGCGAATCATGGTGTGTGCGGACCGCGCGTTCGAGGAGAAGCGAGTGCGGCATCTTCTATTGCGTCACGATTTCCGAGACCGAGCGGATCCACGACGCGCTCAGACGAGCAGGCGTGCCCGCCGCGCTCTACCACGGCAAGCTAGGCAACAACGAGAAGAGAGCAGCGCAAGAGGCGTTCATGTCGGGGCGGGTACCGGCGATGGTCGCGACGTCGGGGTTCGGCATGGGCATCGACAAGCCCGATGTGCGCTACGTGGTCTGCTGCGGCATGCCGCTTTCGGTCGAGAGCTATTATCAGCAGATCGGCCGCGCGGGGCGCGACGGAAAGCCCGCCGACACGATCACGCTATGGGACGAGCAGGACCTGCAAACCGCTTTGTTCATGGCGGAAGCGGGCGGCGAAGGCCAAAACGACCCGCAACGTTCCAGGCAAAAGGGGCTCGCCTTCGACATGCGGGATTTCTGCAGGGACGAAAACACCTGCCGGCGTGATCTCATTTTGCGTTATTTCGGCGAGAAACCCCCTGATGACGGAGGGTGCGGAAGATGCGACAACTGCGCGGCGCCCGTCGACGGCATCGTGCGCGCCGAGGACGCAAGGCCCCTGACGGACGACGAGCGCGATCTTTTCGCTAGCCTGAAGAGCGCGTGCGCCGCGGTAGCGGACGGGAGTGGTTCCGGCGGCACTCTGACCGAACGCGCGTTGCGCGGCATCTGCCGCAAAAGGCCGGAAAACCTTGAGCAGCTTCTGCAGGTCGACGGGATGACCGCCAAAGCCGCGCAGGCGCATGGAGCCCAGATCCTCGCCGTCGTTGAGACGGGCAAGGTCCCCGCTTCCGTCAAGCCGCTCGAGATGCCTGATGCGCCCGAAGAGCTGAGCGACGCTTTGGTCGCGACGATTCGAGCGCTCGGCAGCGAAGCGCGCAGGGCGGTCGTCCTTAGAGTGGCGTGCGGGAAAAGCGAGCCCGGGGCCAAGGCCGACCCGTACGAGAGCCTGCCATGCTGGGGATCCGCCGGCCCCGACCGCAGCAAAGCGAAGCACGCGCTAGATGCGCTCATAGCCTGCGGAATCGTGGGGCAAAAGCCCGGGGAGAAATGCCTGCGCGTGATGAGGGCGGATTGAGGGGGAAGGATCTCGCGCTGCCCGGCCATTCCCGGTACTCAATCACGCAACAGGCGTGATAACACCCGATACGCAATGACGCGACAATCGCCCTTTGACACAGCGGCACCTCAGTATCTGATATTCGGCCGCCATTCGTAATGTGCTTCGACCATCTTTGCGTAGCCGTAGCGCATTGCGAGAATCTTTTCGGCGACCTTATACGGGTCAAGCGTGTTTCCGACCTTGCCGGCGTATTCGGGCTTGAGGAAACCTTCGAGAACGGCATTTTTCGCGTCGGTTTCATCGCACGAAAGGTCTGTTTCGTCACGATGGCACATGAATACCCGTACTACTATTCGTGATTCTCCTGTGCCTATCTCGCACTTCGTCATTCCGCCCGTCATGCTGAAAACCTCCCTAGCATCGCCAACACCCCTTTCAACATTTCGATATCGCGCAAATGTTTCTGCGAGAGCATTTCAAGCGGCACCACCCCGCTATTCGCGTATCGGCAAAGGAAATCGACACGGCATCGAGAACGCGCCGTCGTTCCTACCGAAGCTTTGCACTGACATCACGCTGGAGCGCGGGAACAAGATGCTCATCATCGACGCGAAGTGCTACGGGCGGATACTGACACTGCGCTACGGGAACGAGAAACTGAGCGCGAACAACCGCAACCAGATCCTGTCATACGTGCTTCACGCGGCATATGAAAACGAGCTCGATGTGTCAGGCATGCTGCCGTACGCCCAGACCGAGAAGGAGCGCCGCATGCGCGAGACATGGAACGAGCTTGGGCATGAATTCCACTGCAGGACGCTCAACCTGAACCGGGAGTTTAGAGAGATCGCCGCCGAGCTTGATGAGATCGCGGCACTTATGTACGCGTAACAAGCGGATTTGAAAGCCGGCGAACGAAAAGGGACGCAAGCAAACTGCCGGGCCACGATGGTCCGGGTTGGTCAGCATTGACAGCCCCTTGCGATTCCAGCATCGCAATCCCCCAACGCGAAAAGGGGCATTCAACACGACAAAACGCCTGATTCAAGTTGTCTAATAGCTGACCCGCTTATCGCGATGATAAAATATAGTGCTTAACGCTAAATTGTTAACCAGGCGGCGTTTAATAGCCAGTATTTGGATTTGAGGCATCGCATGGAAATCGTTGAGTATTCAAACATCAGCATCTTCAACGAAGATGCCTTCGAACAGGGCATCATAGATCATCTTTGCTCCGCGCACGGTTATGAGCACCTCTATGGCCCCGATGTCCAGCGATCATCCGACGCCTTCGACGATGCCTTTTTGCCCGATATCATCGGCCCTGCACTCGAGCGAATAAACCCCAATGTCAATCGACGCGCCTTAGACCTCGCTATCGCAAAAATCAAGGAAATCGAGGGCGGGACCCTCGTTGCTAAGAACAAAGCCTTCACGGACATACTGCAAGGCGGCGTGGAAGTTCGCTGGTTCGACGGCAAGGAAGACCGCAACGATATCGTTCGTCTCGTCGACTTCGACAATCCCGATCGCAACGATTTTCATGTCGTAAATCAATGGACCTTCATTGAGCGGGGAACGAATAAGCGTCCCGACGTTATCGTATTCGTGAACGGACTGCCGCTCGTTCTCTTCGAGCTGAAATCGCCCGCTCGTGCCGAAGCCGATAACGAAGATGCCTACCAGCAGATTCAAAACTACAAGCACCAAATCCCAACGCTATTCGTATACAACGCCTTCTGCGTTATCAGCGACATGCTACACACTAAGGTCGGCACCATCACCGCTAATGAATCTCGCTTCGTTTCATGGAAGAGCACCGACGGCAGTTACGAGGCGACCCAATACGCTGACTGGAAGACGCCGCTAGACGGCATGTTTCCCAAGGCGCGCCTCATCAGCCTTTTGAAGAACTTCGTCCTATTCTCGGAAGACATTAAGATTCTCGCTGGCTACCACCAATACTTCGCCGTGAACAAAGCCCTCGAGAGCGTACACGAGGCCATCGGCGGCGATGGTAAGGGCGGCGTCTTCTGGCATACCCAGGGATCTGGCAAATCTCTTTCAATGGTGTTCCTTGCTCACCTCCTCGAAGAAAAACTCAACAGCCCTACCATCGTGGTAATTACCGACCGCAACGACCTCGACTCACAGCTGTTCACGCAGTTCTCCAAATGCGCAGACTTCCTGCGCCAGACGCCTGTGCAGGCACAGAGCAGAGCCGATCTTGCTAAACAGATTTCAAGCCGCCGCGCCAACGGCATCATCTTCACCACAATGCAGAAGTTCGAAGAAGAGACGTCTGCACTTTCCGAGCGCGAAAACGTTGTCGTCATGGTCGACGAGGCGCACCGTGGGCAATACGGCTTTGAGGAGAAGTTCGACCGGGAGGGCAAGAAGCACACGGGCACCGCGCTGCTCATCCGCCGTGCTTTACCGAACGCGACGTTTATCGGCTTCACCGGCACGCCCATTTCTGCCGAAGACCGCTCAACTCGCGAGGTTTTTGGCGACTACATCGACGTTTACGACATGACGCAGGCAGTGGAAGACGACGCCACGCGACCCGTGTTCTACGAAAGCCGCGTCGTTGCGCTCAAGCTTGATCAGGGCATCCTTTCTAAAGTCGATGACGAGTACGAAAAGCTCACCGAGCAAGCCAACGCCGAGACCATCGGCGCGAGTAAACGAGACTTCGCGAATCTAGACGCCGTTCTGGGCGCGCCCGAGGTAATAGACGCGCTATGCCGGGACATCGTGGAGCACTACGAGACAAACCGCGCGCATGAGCTCACCGGCAAGGCGATGATCGTAGCCTACTCGCGCCCCGCCGCCATGGCTATTTACCAGCGAATTTGCGATCTTCGCCCCTCCTGGAAAGAGGAGGGCAAGCTCGGAGTCGTCATGACCATGAGCAACCAGGACCCCGAATGGTGGTTCGACGTAGTTGGCAACAAAGCCCGCGTCAAAGAGATGGCAAAACGCTTCAAGGACGACACGGACCCGCTTAAGATCGTGATAGTCGTAGACATGTGGCTCACCGGCTTCGACGTGCCAAGCCTCGCCACCATGTATATATACAAGCCCATGCGCGGATATAACCTGATGCAGGCTATCGCTCGCGTGAACCGCGTATACAAGGACAAGGTGGGCGGATTGGTCGTCGACTACGTAGGCATAGCCAACGCCCTCAAACGCGCCATGAAAGACTACACCAAGCGCGACCAGAAGAAGTACGGCGACATGGACATCGGCAAAACCGCCTACCCAAAATTCCTGGAGAAGCTTGCCGTCTGCCGCGATAAGATGTTCGGCTTCGACTACTCCGAGTTCCTGACCACCGAATCCGCTGCTCGCCGAAGCGAGCTCATAACAGGCGGCGTGAACCACATTCTCGCGCCCGGCGACGAAGATACTGCCCACGACTTTGTAGAGCAAGCAGGCGTTATGCTCAAGGCCTACGGGCTCTCCAAGAGCCGCGCTACCGACGCTCAGCGCGTCGAGGCAGGCTATTTCCAAGTTGTCCGCGAGCTCATCCTGCAGCTCACCGAGCAGGGCGGCTGCCGCGGCGGGAGTGGCGGCAGACTCACCCTCAAGCAAGTGAATGAGCGGATCAACGCCCTGCTTGAGCAGAATATCGTCCACACCGATGGCGTAATAGACCTGTTCAAAGTTGAAGATGAGACGGTTTCTATCTTCGATCCGAAGTTCCTGACAAGCCTCTCGCGCATGAAGGAGAAGAACCTAGCGTACGAACTTCTAAAAAAGCTCATCGACGACCAGATCAAGGGCTACCGAAAGAAAAGCGTAACGCAAGCAAAAAAGTACTCCGAGCTCATGCAAAGCATGGTGAATAGCTACCTGAACGGGCAGCTCACAAACGCCGAAGTGTTCGAAGAGATGCTCAAGATGGCCAAGGAAATGCTTTCCGAGAATCAGAAGGCAAAGGAGCTCGGACTCACCGATGAGGAGTTTGCATTCTACGAGGCACTGACGCAGCCACAAGCCATCGCCGATTACTACCGTGAGAAAAACGATGAGCTGGTCGCCATCACACAAGAACTCGCCGCAAAGATGCGCGAGATGCGCACGGTAGACTGGCAAAAGAAGCAAAGCGCCCGCGCCGCCATGCGCGTAGCGATAAAGCGCCTGCTCAAGCATCATAAGTACCCGCCCGAAGGCATGGAATCAGCACTTTGCACCGTGATGGAGCAGTGCGAGCTCTGGGCAGACAACGTAGCGTAAAGGAGCATTCGAATGCTGGGATCCGTGCATACATAAAGGGATCGAAAGCAGCCGCCCAGATACAGGGGCCGCCACGACCGCGATCAGCGCCGCTGGGACCCTAAAGGATTCGATACAACCCGTCCTCGATTCAGACAAAGGCAAGGCTGCTACCGAGAAGGCAAAAAGCACCTCAATGAAGAATAGGAACCGAAACCATGCCAAGAACTAAGAAGGATACGAAAAACACCGCTGACGTCGGCTTCGAGAAACAGCTGTGGGACGCGGCGGACGTACTGCGCGGCAACCTCGACGCCGCCGAGTACAAGAACGTCGTGCTAGGCCTCATCTTCCTGAAATACCTCTCGGACCGATTCGACGAACGATACCAGGAGCTTGTCGCAGAGGGCTATGGCGACGAGGAGGATCGCGACTGTTACATGGAACAAAACGTCTTCTTCGTGCCCGAAGAGGCGCGCTGGGCGAATATCGCCCAAGCCGCACATACGCCTGAGATCGGTCAGATTATTGATAGCGCTATGCGCGCCATCGAGCGTGAAAACGACAAGCTCAAGGACGTGCTGCCCAAGAACTTCGCTCGCCCCGAATTGGATAAGCGCCGTTTGGGCGACGTGGTCGACCTGTTCACCAACGTGCAAATGACCGACAACAAAAGCGAGAAGGACCTGCTGGGTCGCGCCTACGAGTACTGCCTGCAGAAATTCGCGTCAATGGAAGGCAAGAACGCCGGCGAATTCTATACGCCGTCATGCATCGTGCGCACGCTGGTGGAGATTCTTCAACCCTTCCATGGCCGCGTGTACGACCCCTGCTGCGGCAGCGGCGGCATGTTCGTGCAGTCCGCTGCATTTGTCGAGCACCACGGCGGCAACGTGATACAAGACATCACCATCTTCGGCCAGGAGAGTAACCCTACCACCTGGAAGCTCGCGAAGATGAACCTCGGCATCCGAGGCATCGAAGCAGACCTTGGCAACTACGCTGATACCTTCAGCGATGACCAGCATAAGAACGAGAAGTTCGATTACGTACTGGCGAATCCTCCGTTCAATCTAAAGAACTGGGGCGGCGAGGCGCTGCGTGAAGACGTACGCTGGAAATATGGTGCACCTCCCACCGGCAACGCGAACTTTGCCTGGATGCAACACATGATTTGGCATCTGAACAGCTCGGGCAAAATCGGTCTGGTGCTTGCCAATGGCTCACTCTCCAGCCAGACAAGCGGCGAGGGCGATATTCGCCGCGCCATCGTAGAGGATGACCTGGTTGAAGGCATCGTAGCCATGCCAGGACAGCTGTTCTACAGCACCCAGATTCCCGTGTGCCTGTGGATCTTAACCAAGAAGAAGGATCAGCCCGGCAAGACGCTGTTCGTCGACGCCCGCGAGATGGGGACAATGGTCACTCGTAAGCTGCGCGAGTTCACTGATGAGGACATCGCCAAAGTTGCGGGCGCATTCGACGCATTCCGCAAAGGCGAACTCGAGCCCGAGAAGGGCTTTAGCGCCATGGTCGACCTGGACGAGATCGCCAAGCAAGATTTCATTCTGACGCCTGGTCGTTATGTGGGTATCGCCGAAGCCGAGGACGACGGCGAGCCCTTCGAGGAAAAGATGGCACGCCTGACCAGCGAGATTTCAAAGTGCTTTGAAGAATCCAACCGTCTGCAGGAGCAGATCAAGAAGAACCTGGAGGCGATTGGGTATGGGATGTAAAACAACGCTGGGCGACGTTTGCAGCTTCTATCGCGGCGCAAGCATTCCCCGAGCTCGCATGCACGATACGGGTGACTACCTTTACATTCATTATGGGGACCTTTATAAGGGCTTCAATCTGCGCATCGATGTGAACAACCCCGCAAAGCCCATCCCGTATATCCTTGCAAGCGAGAAATTCAAAGAAAGCCAGCGCCTCAAAGACCAGGACATTATATACGTGCTGACCTCGGAGACGGTTGACGACTTGGGGCACGCTTACTTGTTCAACAATCCCAATAATAAGCCTGCCGTTTCAGGCACTGAGACCACCATTGTTCGCATTGAGCGCCGAGATCTTATCATTCCCGCATATCTTAACTACCTTATGAGCTCACCGCGCTTTATAGGCGAGCTTCGACAATACACACGGGGTATGAAGGTATTCCGCGTGCATCCCAGCGACGTATCGCGCATCGAAGTCCACCTGCCGTCGATTGAAGCGCAGCAACAGGTGGTCACTGTGCTTGACGCGATTTACTCAAAGCAGCAGGCCAACGCTAAGCTAAATGGCAATTTAGCTGCATAAGGTCAATCTTCGAGACGTCGATTTCGCCTGACATGAGCTTGGGGAGCAGGGCATCTCGAAGAGCTGCAAACTCTTGTCGCTCTTTTAACAACAGCTCTCTTGCGTCCTGAATCGTTTTAAGCGTTGTTTCAACTGAGTCACGGACCTCGGCTGGTGGCAAACATAATTCGAGCTTCGGGATATTTCTAACGTTCAACGCGTTCATGATCGTGCCGGCGTCGGTGCGTTTTTCAATTTCGTAACGCATGGCGTTAGAGCAAAGAGCGGTAATTACTGTTGCAGCATATGCTCCAGGGCGGATGCACGTCATATTTCTTCCCATGGCAGCAGTTGTCCCTTGCGGCACCTGGGACACGGCCCCAATGCGACCGACGTTTGTTATAACGCAGTCGCCAGGTTTAACCTCGCATCGGCTAATCCATTTTGCATAGTCGTCTTCCGAGATGTAAAACGTATCGGTCATATTAAGAATGCCGTCATCAATGATGTTGTTGAGCTGAATAAGGGGTTTACCGCTAGGCTGTCTTTGAGGTTTCTTCGAATGCAGGCAGTCTATCACCTCCGCGATTTCCCCAATTGTAGTCTGTGCGCCTTCTTTGGTGCTATCAGCATAAATGGCTTGCTGGAGTTCCGCTAAATTGCCATTTAACCTGACATTGGCTTCAATTTTTAACTCAATAAGCTCGAAAAGATTCACAAGCACATCCCTGGCTTCCGATTGGGCTGGGATATCCCAGCCCAAAAAGTCATTCCGAGATAAAGACATATTCGTA
>ERZ1034920.569-NODE-569-length-28204-cov-7.356567_pt1 | contig 28204 bp, 55 predicted proteins | sample MGYA00520688_ERZ1034920 | MGnify/ENA primary metagenome ERZ1034920 (study PRJEB33766, sample SAMN09781785) | gut metagenome | biome: gut microbiome | host: Homo sapiens | place: Madagascar | study: EMG produced TPA metagenomics assembly of the PRJNA485056 data set...
ATTTATTTTCATTCACGCGAAAGGAGAAATCGTATGAACGCAAAAATGACACTCAGAAGAAACTCGCCAAAGCTCCTGGCAATACTTGCTGCGATGGGGACGGTATCTACGGCATTCGCAACGGCGAGAGCCACACCAAAAGCACTGTTACTTATCCAGGAGGCGGAGGCTCAAAAAGGCGAAGATTTGACTGTACTTGAAAAAGTTAAAGTAGCTGCAGTACCTTATATTCCGGCAGTGTTACTTGGTTCGGCTACTATTGTGTGTGTATTTGGAGCACAGATGTTGAATCGAAGGGTTCAGTCGTCTATGGCCAGCGCGTACGCTTTGTTGGATCAGAGCTTTAAAGACTATCGGCGAAAACTTAAGGAATTATACGGTGATGAGGCAGACAAGAAAGTTATCGAAGCTTTAGCGGTAGAGAAGTCTCAAACTGTATATATTAATGCCTCCTATTTGGATGGACCTTGTGATTTAGCCCTAGAAGAAAATTCATCTAAACCGGTTCTCTGGTACGATGAATATTCAAAGAGGTTCTTCACAGCCAGTCTCGAACAGGTTCTTATGGCAGAATATCACCTGAACCGAAATTATATTCTCAGAGGAGAAGCTGTGATAAACGAACTGTATGAATTCCTCGGCCTGGAGCCTACTGATTGGGGTGCTGAAGCCGGATGGGCTCCGATGGATGAAGGAATGTTCTGGATCGAATTCAACCACATTCCAGCAAAACTTGACGATGGTTCCGTATTTTATATTATCGAAATGCCGTTCGAACCGGTCCTTAATTATGACGAGTATTACTGACTCGCGAGAATTCCAGAGACTTTAACGGAAAGGAGGTATACTCGTGAAAGCTAAATACGATTTAATCAAAATGGCTGGTTGGATTGCTGTGGCTATTGGCGGATTAGTTGCTAGCTGGGCTACAGATAAGCAGTCGAAAGAAGAAATTAATAAGAAACTCGATGAGTATATTACCGAGAAAACAGATAAGGAGTCCTAATGGGCTTCTTATTTTTGTTTTAACAAAACCATGTTCATTTGAAAGGAGATATCATGAACAAATCTGTAATGAAATTCATTAAAACTGTGAAACGAGGATTCGGAAAAAGAAGTCCTGAAATCCTACTTGGGATTGGCATAGCGAGCGGCATTACTGCGACTGTCTTAGCGGTTAAAGCTACTCCTAAAGCGTTACAACTTATTGAGGAGGTTAAATTCGAAAAGGCCACCACATGGAATGAGGAACATTCAGATTCCCACGTAAGAGCTGTGACAGAAAACTTAACCAAACTTGAAGTAGTAAAAGCAACTTGGAAATGTTATATTCCAGCAGCTATCAGTGGTGTTGCATCTATTGCTTGTCTGCTCGGATCTCATTCAGTAAACGCGAAAAGAAACGCAGCATTAGCTACAGCTTATAAATTATCTGAAACGGCACTGAATGAATACCGTGAGAAGGTCGTGGAAGAAATCGGTGAAGATAAAGAAAAAGTCATCCGAGATAAAGTTTCCCAGAAACACCTGGATGAGAAACCGGTTTCAAAAAATGAAGTAATCATCACAGGAACCGGCAAGCAGCTTTGCTATGACGGTATTTCTGGACGATATTTTGAATCAGATATTCAGACAATCCGTGCTGCAGTCAATAAGATCAATGAAACCATGGTATACGAGATGTATGCAGCATTAAATGATTTCTATAATGAAATTGGTTTGAGTAATACAGACATGGGCGATGAACTTGGCTGGAATGTTGATGATGGTTTACTCGAAATAAGCTATGGAGCCATGGTCGCAGATGACGGTAGACCTTGCATTACTCTGGACTATCATATTGCGCCGAGATATGACTTCTCAAAGCTTATGTAGATTCGCGAAAAATACATATTGTTTAATGGAAAGAATATAAAAATCTGAAAGGAGATTATTTAAGATGAAAGAAATCAAAGCAGAAGAGGTTAAAGAAGTTGAGGTAACTACAGAGGAGAATACGGAGACAGAAGTAGCCACTGAAGAAGTTAAGGAATCAAAGCTTAAAGCTTTCGGAACGAAAGTAAAAAGCGGGTTACAGAAACACGGAAAGAATATTGCAAAAGGTGCAGTGATCGGACTGGGTTTGGTAGCAGCTTATGCGATCGGATCAAGAGCTGGAGGCAACGATGACGATTCTGACGTGGTATCTGATTCCGATTACGTAGAAATCGACGAAGTTGAATCTACCGATGAAACATCAGAAAACTAAGATTTATATTCTCTAACAGGGGAGTACCTATAACAAGGTATTCCTCTTTTTTGTTTTCAACGGAAAGGAGCGTATCATGCCCAGGTATATTTACAAAGGTCCGGTCATGGAATTCAACACTCTTCTTGCTGATATTTGGGAGGGAGAGACTGTTGCTCCTTCTGAGAAGAAAGCGAGGAGTAATTTAACATATCAATTCAAGAAAAGAAATAACCGTATTGCGGGAACACGCATAACGTTACCCGGAAAAATTATGATGGTTGATTAAGAGAGGAGAACTCATGGAAGATTACAGATCAAATTCCCATAAAGCAAAAGCTGAAGCCAAAGAAGCTGCTGAGAAAAAAGTAGACAAGGTCGTTACCGGCAACGTCAAGAGAAAAAAGAAGAGTGAGGTAAGCAAATTCAAAGACGTATTTATTTCGGAAGACGTATCTAATGTCAAATCTTATATTTTTCTTGACGTGCTGGTACCAGCAATCAAAAAAGCTGTCTCAGATATCGTGAAAGACGGAGTCGATATGATGTTATATGGAGACAAACGAAGTGGCAGTCGCGGTTCATCCAGTTATGTGTCATATAGATCATATTCTGATAACACGAGTCGTAACTCAAGAAGGTCGGTAAGGGCCAGCTACGATTTTGACGATGTTGTGTTCGATACCCGAGGTGAGGCTGATGAAGTATTATCCAGCATGGATGAATTAATGGATAGATACGGAGTTGTCAGCGTTGCTGATATGTACGATTTATGCGGCATGACATGCAACTATACAGATAATAAATACGGTTGGAAGAGTCTTGCCAGAGCTGATATTTCAAGAGTTCGGGACGGTTACATGATCAAACTTCCAAAAGCAGAACCGATTTAAGGAGGATTCATGGAAGATCCAAAAAAGATTATTTTAAAAACTGAATACAGTAACAAATTCGATGAGATTAGAAAAGATCTCGTCGTGCAGTCATATTTCAAATACGGAAAAGCTTCAAGAAATTTTGTATCAGGGTACGTGGATGCAATTGGTTCACTTAAAAAGTGTATTCGGAAATTTGAAGAAACAGGTAACTTAGAGTATCTGGCAGATGCTGCAAATTATTGTATGTTCAGATATATGTATCCACTGACGGGAGAATATTTTAAACATACCGATTCCGATGAGTCTGCCGGAATTGATGGTATGTCGGTAAAAGAAATTGAAGAGTTTAAAAAGGAGAACGAATAATGAAAAAATTAGCATTTATGAATACTATTTCCAGATCAGCACACAGAATGGCATTTAAGCTTCAGAAGCACAGCCCGGAAATCCTTGTGGTGGCTGGAGTAATCGGCGCGGTGGCAAGTGCAGTGATGGCTTGCAAGGCCACAACTAAACTGAGCGATATTTTAGACGACTCAAGAGATAGAATTGATTCCATTCACGATGTGATTGAGAATCCGGATAAGGTTAATGAGGAGTATACACAGGAAGACGGAAACAAAGATCTTGCTATTGTGTATACGCAGACCGCTCTGAAGGTTGCTAAAGTTTATGCTCCTGCGGTTATTCTCGGAGGATTATCTATCACGGCCATTCTCACATCTAACAATATTCTCAGAAAGAGGAACATTGCACTGGCTGCAGCTTACACAGCAGTCGACAAAAGCTTCAAGGAATATCGTGGAAGAGTCGTTGAAAGATTCGGAAAAGAACTGGATAAAGAGCTCCGTTATAACATCAAAGCTAAGGAAGTGGAAGAGACTGTTACCGACGAAAAAGGTAATGAAAAGACTGTAAAAAAGACTGTTGACGTAGTAGATCCAAACGCCATCAGTGAATTTGCGAAATTCTTCGATGATGGATGTATTGGATGGACCAAAGATCCGGAACTCAATATGATTTTCTTACGCCAGCAGGAAGCAGCGGCAACTAAACGTCTGGAAGATCGTGGACATTTATTCCTGAATGAAGTATACGATATGCTTGGTATCCCCCACACAAGAGCAGGCCAGATTGTAGGATGGATCTATGATAAAAAGAATCCGATCGGTGATAACTATGTCGATTTCGGCATTTACGATACCAGCAAAGAAGCGAATCGTAGCTTTGTGAACGGATATGAAAGAACAATTCTGCTTGATTTCAATGTTGATGGAAACATCCTTGATCTGATGTGAATGACAGGACTCAATAGTATTGGGTCGGGGAATACCTATAGGGATATTTACGATCGCGTTTGGTGAAAGGAGAAATCATGACAGGTAGAGAACTTATCATATTCATTCTGGAAAATAATTTGGAAAACGTGTCTATATTCGATGGTGATACGCTTCCTGGTCTAATGACCCTGGATGAAGCTGCCGTCAAATGGCATAGCGGCAGAAATACTTTAAAAGCTCTTTTTGAGATGGGAAAAATACCCGGAGTGATAATCGACGAAAAGATTTATATTCATAAGAGCGTAGAGAACCCATTTTCAAAGAAAGGGAAAGACCATGATAAATAAAATTCTTATATTTGCTGCAGGAGTCGCTATTGGCTCCGCAGTAACATGGAAACTCGTAAAGGATAAATATAAAAAACTGGCTGACGAGGAAATTGCTTCGGTAAAGGAAGTATGGAGTAAGAAACATCCGACTGTTGAGGATATCGCTGAGAAAGAAGGCATGGACGCTGATATTACGGCACAGCCTAAACAAATGCATGTCGATTATGCAGAACGCAAAACAGCCAGAGAGATTATTTTAGAAAACAAATATTCCGATAAAAAAGAAGAGGAGGATTATATGGATAAATATGTTATTTCACCGGAAGAATTCAGCGAAAGCGAACTTCCATCCGAAAGCCTGACATATTGGGCTGATGGAATTGTTACTGACGAGGCAAATTGTGTTATGGACGAAGACGACATTGAAGAAACTATTGGAAGCGATGCTCTGAATCATTTCGGTGAATATGAGGACGATTCAGTATTTGTCAGAAATGAGACTCTTGATAAAGAATACGAGATTCTCATGGACACTCGAAGATTCGGTGACGTCTATCCTACACGATAGGAGAAGAATGGATGGATAAAAACAATATTATCAACGAATATTTCGAATGGATGGCTAATATTGTCTGCGGAAAGAGGTTTTCAGGCAAGATGACTTATAAAAAACTTCTTTCGTGCTTACACATGATTCCATTCAGATGTGAGATGCGGAGTGATGAAAATCGAGCCGAGGATGGCGTAGATCTTAGATGGCGATTTGCTGTTGACACAGACAGAGAGAATCAGAATGCTTGGATTAGAGATTGCCTCGAAGGACCATGTAGTGTTTTGGAAATGATGGTGGCTTTGGCCATTAGAATCGAGGAGACTATCATGGACAATCCGGCACTCGGCGATCGAACCGGTCAATGGTTTTGGGGAATGATCACAACCATGGGTCTTGGAGCTATGAATGATAATAATTTTGATAAGAAATCCGCTGGAAATATCGTGAATACATTTCTGGATAGACAGTATGAGTCAGACGGGAACGGCGGTTTATTCAGGATTCGAGGCGTTGATGTTGATTTAACAAAAGTGGACATTTGGACACAATTGTGCTGGTATCTCGACAGCATATCTTAAATCTTGAAAGGAGAAGCATAGTGTAATGATTGATTTCATGAAGATTTCGACGCGCCAAGTGAAAAAGGGTGTCACCGAGATATTCCCTAAATTTGTTCTGAAGAAATCGTCGGATCTCATGATACGGGGCGGCGATTTCTATGCTGTTTGGAATGAAGATACCGGTCTCTGGTCTACTGACGAAGAAGACGTGATCAACATGGTTGATGCCGCATTATACGAATATACAAAAAAGCAGGAAGAACACGCAATCGACGAACTTAACACGAAGTATATGTGGGATTCAAACTCCGGTTCCATAGATGCCTGGCATAAATATTGTCAGAAGCAGATGCGAGATAATTATCATCCACTAGACGAGAAGATTATATTTGGCGATGCTAAAACGACTAAAAAAGATTACGCCAGCCGAACGCTCAGCTATCCGCTGAGAGAATGTGATATTTCAGGGTATGAAAAACTTATGTCTACTTTATATTCTCCGGAAGAGCGAAAGAAAATCGAATGGGCCATCGGTGCAGTCATTGAGGGAGATTCCAAGAATATTCAAAAGTTTATGGTTCTCTATGGTTCTGCAGGAACCGGTAAATCAACAGTCTTAAATATTATACAGCAGTTATTTGAGGGTTATTATTCAGTCTTTGACGCTAAGGCGTTGGGATCGGCTAATAACTCTTTTGCGTTGGAGGCGTTTAAAGCAAACCCGCTTATTGCAATTCAGCATGATGGAGATTTGTCAAAAATTGAGGATAATACTCGATTAAATAGTCTTGTATCTCATGAGCTTATGACTGTAAATGAAAAGTTTAAATCTACTTATGCTAACAGATTTAATGCTTTCTTATTTATGGGAACCAATAAGCCAGTAAAGATTACAGACAGCAAATCTGGTTTACTCAGACGATTGATCGATGTCACGCCATCCGGCAATAAGCTCGGTCAAAGGGAATATTCGGATTGTATGGATAAAATCCCTTTTGAGCTTCCGGGAATTGCGTATCACTGTCATCAGGTATATTTGGCGAATAAACATATGTACGATTCATACGTTCCGACGCTGATGATGGGTGCCACGAATGATTTCTATAATTTCATGATTGATTCATTCAGCGTGTTTAAAAAGAATGACGGAACGACTCTCAAAACTGCCTGGGAGATGTATAAAGTGTATTGCGACGAGACCAAGGTACCGTATCCATATTCTCAGAGAGTGTTCAAAGAAGAGCTTAGGAATTATTTCTGGAATTTCGACGAGGAATTTGACAGCGAATCTCAGGCTCGGAATGTATATTCAGGGTTCCGGCTTGATAAATTCGAGAAAGATATGAGGAGTGAGAAGAAAGATGATACCGACAAAAAATATGTTATTGAATTTATGGAGGGAATATCTTCAGAATTCGATATCCTTGCGGGAGATTATTTGGCTCAATACGCCAATGAAAAGGAAACCCCTACCAAACCATGGGATGCTGTTACCACGAGGTTACACGACATCAATGTTCATAAATTACATTATGTCAAGGTTCCAGAGAATCATATAGTAATCGATTTTGATATTAAGGATGAGTCCGGTAATAAATCATTCGAGAAAAATCTGGCTGCGGCAAGCAAATGGCCAGCTACATATGCTGAGTTAAGTAAAAGCGGAGCTGGAATCCACCTTCATTATATTTATGATGGTGATTCAACACTGCTCAACCGTCTTTACGACAAAGACATTGAAATAAAGGTATTCACAGGAAAAAGTTCACTCAGGAGAAAGCTTACAAAATGCAATGATTTACCTATTGCACATATTAGCTCAGGACTTCCTTTGAAGGAGGGAGGAAAAAAAGTGATAAATATTGAAGGATTTAAAAACGAACAGAGTCTCAGAACTACCATAAAGAGAAATCTCGAAAAAGAATATCATCACGACACTCGAAGTAGTGTTGATTTTATCAATAAGCTTCTCAATGATGCTTACGCCAGCGATAAAGCTTATGATGTATCCGATATGAGAAATGCTGTATATTCTTTCGCAGCCCAAAGCACCAATCAGGCTGATTATTGTCTGAGACTTGTAAGCAAAATGAAATTTAAATCTGAAGAACCGGCGGTAGCGCTCACAAACGATGAGAAGCCGCTGGTTTTTTATGATTGCGAGGTATTTCCTAACTTGTTCTTGGTTAACTGGAAAGTACAGGGAGAGGGAAAGCCTATCGTAAGGCTGATAAATCCACGACCACAGGATATTGAAGAACTTATCAAATTCCGGTTGGTTGGATTTAATTGTCGTAGGTATGATAATCATATGTTATATGCTTGTATGATGGGTTATACGAACGAGCAGCTGTATGATTTATCCCAGAAAATTGTAAATACGAAAAAAGGCGACAGTCGAAAGGTATTATTCGGCGAAGCATATAATATCTCATACACTGATATTTATGATTTCGCTTCTGCTGGTAACAAAAAGAGTTTGAAAAAACTTGAGATCGAAATGGGCATTCATCATCAGGAGCTTGGACTTCCGTGGGACAAGCCGGTTCCTAAAGAATTATGGCAGAAAGTAGCGGAGTATTGTGATAACGATGTCCTGGCGACGGAAGCAGCATGGGATTACCTGAAAAGTGATTTTATCGCAAGGGAGATTCTGGCTGATCTGGCTGGTTTAACCGTGAACGACACCACCAATACTCTGACTCAGAGATTTATATTTGGCAATAATAAGCATCCTCAGAATGAATTTCAGTATCGTAACTTGGCAGAGCCTGTACATGAGTTAGATCCAGAAGTGAAAGCCTTCCTTGAGAAATCCTGTAGGGAAATGATGGCCGAACCTCATGGAGAAGCTTGCAGCTTATTGCCATATTTTCCAGGTTACAAATATGAGAATGGCGTTTCTACATATCGCGGGGAAGAAGTCGGCGAGGGCGGTTATGTATACGCTGAATCAGGCATGTATGGAAACGTAGCGTTGCTGGATATTGCTTCAATGCACCCGCACAGCACCATTGCTGAATGTCTGTTTGGAGTCAGATACACAACAGCATATAGAGAAATCGTCGAGGGACGTGTATCCATCAAACATGAAGCCTGGGATATTGTCAACGACATGTTGGATGGTAAACTCACGAAACATATCGAGAGGGTTAAGAATGGCGAGTTGACATCCAAAGATCTTGCTAATGCACTCAAGACTGCGATTAATTCTGTATATGGTCTTACATCGGCTAACTTCGACAATCCATTCAGGGATATTCGTAACAAGGACAATATCGTTGCCAAACGTGGCGCTCTGTTTATGGTAGATCTTAAACATGAGGTACAGAAGAGAGGATTCACTGTTGCTCATATTAAGACAGATTCCATTAAGATTCCGGATGCTACACCGGAGATTATCAAATTTGTCATGGACTTTGGTAAGCGGTATGGCTACACGTTTGAGCATGAGGCCACTTACGATCGGATGTGTCTCGTAAACAATGCGGTTTATATCGCTAAGTATAAAGACCCGGATGAGTGTGTGACTATGTACGGATATGCTCCAGGCGATAATAAAAAACATAAGAATAAGCCATGGACAGCTACCGGTAAGCAGTTTGCGGTTCCCTATGTATTCAAGACTTGTTTCAGCCGGGAACCAGTAACAATCAATGATATGAGAGGAACTTTCTCAGTGAAATCGGCTTTATATTTGGATATGAATGAGAAATTACCGGATGTATCTGAATACGAGAAGAAACTTGAGAAGTTGGAATCCGACTACAAGAAAGGCAAAATCTCAGATACCACGTTTGAACCGGAAGCTGGCGTACTGCAGGAGCTGATCAATGATGGTCATGACCGTAAATTCGTCGGTAAAGTCGGAGAATTCTGTCCGGTTAAACCTGGCAAGGGCGGTGGCGTTCTCGTCAGAGAGCAGAATGGTAAATTCTACGCGGCTACCGGCACTACCGGATTCAGATGGCTTGAGGCAGAAATGCTGTTGAAGAAATCTGCGGAAATGGTGACGATTATCGATCCGGATACCGGAAAAGAAAAACAGGTATCGGGGGCAGAGCTGATCACTGGTAATGACGGCATTATCGACCGATCATATTATGACAAACTCGTTAATGACGCCATCGAAACTATTTCTAAATACGGTGATTATGAATGGTTTATATCTGATGATCCGTATATTCCTAAAGAGAGACCATTACCGGATTTTATGAATATTCCGGAAGGTGTCGATGAAGAAGTAGAGTTACCGTGGAATTGATATTCGCGGAGAAATCCTTTCCTGTTATGAAAGGAGTGATTTTATGAAGCATTATTTAAAATCCAAAGATGGTGAGATTAAATGCACAGTGGACATGTATTGCGAACATCCGAATATGAAAAACAATAACACGGAAAGTGTTGGATGTAACGGTGCTTGCAGTGAATGTAAATATGGTATGGTGACCTTATCACTCAAGGATTTCTATGAAATAATGAAGTACGCGAAAATTGGCTTCATTCAATAAGCAAACTGAGAGTCTTGGCTAGAAATAGCTGAGGCTCTTTGTTTTATACAAAATTATATTTATTTAAAGGAGATTAAAAGAATTATGGAACTGACATTTGCACCAAGAGACATTTTACAGATTAACGACGCAAGAATCATTTACAGAAACCTCAGAGGAGAGGGGAGCAAATTCAATCGTGAGGGCGATCGCAACTTTGCAGTGGTTATTCCAAACCAGGAGCTCGCTGACGAACTCATCGATCGTGGCTGGAATGTAAAAATCAAAGAACCGAGAGAAGAGGGCGAGGAACCATTCAGATATCTTCCGGTCAAAGTGAAATTCAATGACCGTGGACCACAGGTATATTTAGTATCCGGTAATGCACATAGAGAGCTGAGTGAAGATATGGTATCCATCGTAGATGAGATTGATATTCGCTCAGTCAATCTGGACGTAAGACCATATGACTGGGAGGTCAATGGTAAAACTGGTCGTACTGCATATCTGCAGTCTATGGAGGTTATCCAGGAAATTGATAGATTTGCTGCCAGATACGCTGAGGAAGAAAGTCCGGAGGAGTGATATTTATGAGTGATGGAGCAAAAATCGTTATAGCCGGAATCATGGCTTATACAATATATAGAGTCGCGGGAAAGTGTACGGACGCTAGGATTGCGATTGCTGCCATGAAATGCGGTTTTGCCACAAAATTGAACGAGGAGAGATGATTATGAATATTTATTGCGAAACCTGTATGCGTAGAAATAGTGACTATTTATGTAGAACTTGTGAAAGTGAAATTCTTCGCATGACAACAGACGGAGCTGAATACAGTGTTCCATCGAATTATCGATGTGTTTTTAAGCCGAAAATGCCTGCTTATACATCTGATGACGTAAAGCGTATACTTAATGCATTTTTCGGAGCTGGTCTTACGACATCTCCATATCAGAAAGCCATGTCCAAAATCAAAAATGTTATCTTCAATGATCCGGCTACAATTGTATTCTGGAATGATGGCACTAAGACTGTTGTAAAATGTGGTAAGGATGATACATTTGATCCGGAGAAAGGTCTGGCGATGGCAATTTCCAAATATTTCTTTGATAATGCCGGATATTTCAATGACGTATTTAAGAAGTGGGTTCCTAAGAAAGGAGAAACGGATGAACTCGATCACTGATACAATACTCGTAAGCATTGATTTGTCCAGAAATAAAGATAATGCGGTTCTTGTCGTGGGGCGTAAAAAACCCCGCGAAGCCGTGGATATTATAAATGCTTTTGATGGAGAAGAAGCCCTTGAACTTTATAAAAAGCTGACCACACCAAAGGCGAAAAATGAGTAAAGATTTTCTCAGAGATTATCAGAAGACCGCAGTTGATAAAATGCGTAATGGCTGTATTCTTAATGGAGGGGTCGGATCTGGCAAAAGTCGGACCGGCCTCTATTATTATTTCAAAGAGAATGGCGGAAGTTTTATCGATCAAGAATATGTCCCAATGAAGAATCCACAGGATCTTTATATTATTACTACAGCCATGAAACGCGACTCGTATGAGTGGGATTCAGAGTTGGCAAATTATCGTATATCAACAGATCCGGAACAGAATAAATTATATCCTGGGCAAAAAATCGTAATTGATTCCTGGAATAATATTAAGAAATACGCCGAAATCCATGGAGCGTTCTTTATGTTTGATGAGGATAGAGTCTGTGGTTCAGGTGCGTGGGTGAAAGCGTTTCAGAAAATTGCCCGTGAGAATAATTGGATTATTCTTTCAGCAACGCCCGGAGACTGCTGGGCCGATTATATACCGGTATTTGTGGCAAATGGATTCTACAAAAACAAGACTGAGTTTTGTAGAGAGCATATTGTGTATTCACGTTTTACAAAGTATCCGCAGATTGAAAGATATTTGAACACCGGCAGATTAATCAGGTTGAGAAATCGAATATTGGTGGATATGAACTTCGAAAGAAATACGATTCCTCATCACATTGACGTATATGCTAAGTATGATATTCCTCAATATAAGGATGTTATCCGAAATAGATGGGACCCTTTTAAGGATGAACCAATCCAACAGGCTTCTCAGCTTTGTTATGTTTTGAGAAGAATAGTGAATACCGATGAGTCTCGTGTAGTAGCATTAATGGAGATCCTGGAGAAAACACCCAGAGCTATTATATTTTACAATTTCGATTACGAAAGAGAAATGTTGCTTCACTTATTCAGTGACGACGAATATATAGGATATGAGGTAGCCGAATGGAGCGGTCATGCTCATCAGCCGGTGCCGGATTCTGATCGCTGGATATATTTGGTTCAATATACTGCAGGCTGCGAGGGGTGGAATTGTATCAAGACTGATACGATTATATTCTTTTCACAGAATTACAGCTACAAAGTCATGGAGCAGTCTAGTGGTAGAATCAATCGAATGAACACTCCGTACAAAGATTTATATTACTACCATATCAAAAGCCGATCCGGAATAGATATGGCAATTACCAAAGCCTTAAACAAGAAGAAAAAATTCAACGAAAGGAAGTTTGCTGGATGGGACAGCCAATAGACGACTTAAATGTAACACACTTCGGTATTCCTAAAATTAAAAATGGTTCGCGGATCAGAATTGGCGGAGTCAGAACCTTGAATATAGACGTAGATCATCACTTCAACTGGTTTCAGAAGAGAATGATTAAATGGTGTTTCGGTTTTACCGTGGAGGATTACAGTGAGGAATAACGCGAAAATCACAACTCCTTTAATGAAAAGGAGGAATGGTGTTATGACAGATTATGAATATTTATTTAGTATGAACTTACAGGCTAAACTTAAAGATAAGATTCAGGGAGCTATATTTGTAAAGGTCAATGAGAATGACAGCTTGGTTATTAAAATCATGAGACAGGATGGTAATAACTTTGATGTGTCATTTACAGACTTTTCAAACAGAATGCTGAACGGATTTTCTACTGATTATGCAGCTTACGAGGTAACTAAGAAATATCAGAAGTTTGTGATGAAGCAATTTTTCAAATGAGTTAAAGGGCTCGGCGGAAACGTCGGGTCTTTTATTTTTACGGGATTTTCTATATAATGAAAATGCGATATGAAGATTATACGACGGACATTAGGAGGTATGATATGAAAATAATAATAACAACATTGTTTAGTATATGTTGGCTATTAGTATTGATTATGACTCTGATTGTAACTTCTGATAATATAAGAGAAGATGGACTGGCGATATATTTACTGACCGCTATGGGAATAGCAACGGTAGGGGTTGTAGTATTTATAATTGCATTGTGTATGTGCATGGCTTCGATATTGCTGGTAATCAGGATATTTGGAGTCATCTAAACTTGGGTGAATAACTTCTAGGAGGCTATATGAAAATCAACGGTACAGAAGCAGAAATGTGTCAGTGTATCAAAAATCATGTATATCTTGTGGATGATAAAACAAGATCCGTGTATTATTTTGATGATGACGAAAAACTCAATAGAATTCCCGAATGGGAGGCCATACTCCTTCTGAAAAATGGAGCGTTAACCGGGATGAAGAGAGAACAGTATTCGTCAGGTGTGTATTTATGGCATCCGGTAATACAATTGGATAGAACCGAAAAAGCCGCCATATTGACTTCACAGGTTAGAAATGGAATGAATGGCTGTAGCTTCAAAAGAATTAAACAAAAAATAGCATATGGAAGAAAAACTGGATCAGTTGATCTTCCGGACCAGTCAAAAAGACCATGGCGTCCAAAGCAGAGAAAAATTCTATCAAACGGCGAATTTGATTTGGAACGTTTCATAACCAAAATAGATCGCCCAATTATCGAACGTGACGTTGATAACCCAAACACGAAAACTTTTGATTTTATAAGAGTACATATGTATATTTTGACTTATGAAGAAAATCCTATGGATATTATTAAGGAATATCGAAAAGGTATTTTAACAATGGCATTAGACCGAATCGAAAAAGCCAAGAATTTTAAAAGATACGGAATCCCCATCAATTTTTTGAAACTCGATAAGTTCACTTATTGTGATAATCAAAAAATGATTGAATTGCTGTTCGTGCTCAAACCAATATCGGGTGGTTTTGTTGAATTATCATAATGTATTCAGGGAAGGAGGCGTTTTCATGTGAACTACCATAATATAACTACAGATGATATGCGGAACGGCGATGGGTTACGGACAGTACTCTGGGTGGCCGGATGCAATCATCATTGTAAAGGGTGTCAAAACCCTGTGACTTGGAATCCACACGACGGATTGGTATTTGACGTGGAAACCGAGCAGGAATTATATAGTAAAGTAAATAAGTCTTATATTAGTGGTGTCACTTTTTCTGGAGGAGATCCTTTATATCCGGAGAATAGAGACACCATTTTTCATTTGGCAAAATATATCAAGAAATATATGCCGGGTAAGACTGTTTGGTTGTATACCGGATATTTGTGGGAGGAAATTCAGAATCTACCTGGTATGAAATGGATTGATATTTTGGTAGACGGAGAATTTGTAAAAGAGCTTGCGGATGTCAATTATCCTTGGGCCGGCAGTACTAATCAGAGAGTGATTGATGTGAAGGAGAGTTTGAGAACCGGGAAAGTTATTTTGAAAGGAGTGTGAACAGTGTTTACCACATGTTGTGTAGCGTTTTGTATAACCATTGTAATTTTGTTGATTAGTTTCGGTTTTGCATGGTTAATTGGTTTTTCAACTGATGCCGACATGGATGAAAATATATTCTTTGCGTGGATATTGTCATCTACCGGATTCGGAATTTGTCTAACTTATATTCTGGTTGGCCATGGGATTATATAAAAGGAGAAACTAATGGAAGATCTTATAGAAAAGATAGGAGCGATAGTTCTCATAATATTAATGATAGCTGCAGGAGTTTTAACTGTAGGAGCGGTTTGTTTTGTATTTTCACTGTTTTTACCGTTGTGAGGAGAAGAATATGAATGTAATAATTGGATGGATTTTATTGGTAATAACCATAAGTGTATTTGTAACTTTTATATTCGGATACGACTTGGATCTTAAAGATAAGATCATATGTATCGTAGGCACAGATGCTTTTGCAATTTTACTTACGGTTAGCGTATATCTTATAGCTGGATAGAATGGGAGGTACAAATGGAATACACATATAAAGAAGTAAATTTCTCAAAATATTGTCCGTTATGTGAATATGCGGATTTATATGAAGAGAAAGATCCATGCAATGAATGTTTGGGTGTTCCAATGAACGAACACTCAGAGAAACCGGTTAATTATAAGCCGGATGAAAAGAGAATCAAAAAAGCAGAAAAGGAGAATACGAAATGAGAGTAAAGATTTTTGGAAGTGCGGGAGATTCACTGGCACTTGAGAAAGAGGTTAATGAGTTTATTAAGGATAAGGATGTAGTTGATATCAAATACACCACTACCTTCGTTGTCAATAGGTATGGTAATTTCGGAGTTCCAGATGGAGGCATATTTATCGATCGGGCTATGGTTATGTGGAATCCGAATTCTACTGTTTTATATGCTGATGGAAAAATGGTCGGTGTTGAAGGAGAGTAGTATGCTTAAATGCTTATTTATATTTTTAGGGGCGGTCGGTTTAACGGCTGTCCTTATTTTATGTGGCTTAATAATTGCCACAGCAGAAGAGATTTGTAAAAAAGGAGTAATTGACGAAATGAGATGGAGAGACCCTGATCCAGGAAAAGATGAGAAAAGCGTTGAGCGTGGCAAAGAAATTAAGCGGGATTTTATGAGTAGACCGGAGCTTAGAAGTAAAGAAGCTGAGAAATGGTTCAGAAGAAAACCGTATGGAAGGGAGAAATAGCTATGACGGGAAATGAGTATCAGAGATTGGCTGCAAGAACTATTAATCAGGGTTTAACCTTCGAAGAGCAGAAGAATCACGCTCTTCACGGTATGGTTGGAGAAATTGGAGAGATCCATTCGATTTATCAGAAAATGTATCAGGGACATGCTTTCGAACATGGTCATATGATGAGTGAGGTTGGCGATTTGCTCTGGTTCATTGCTGAGTATTGTACAGCTAAAGGGTGGTCTTTGGATGACATTATGCAAATGAACATCGATAAGCTTAAAGCCAGATATCCGGAAGGCTTTGAAGAAAATAAGAGTTTACACAGAGTGAGAGGAGATATTTGAGATGATTAATATTGTCAAACCAGGTTATTTAAAAGAGACTCAGTGCCCAAAGTGTGGCGCAGTTTTAAGCTATGATGAAAATGAAGATGTACAGAAAGGCTTCTCAAAAGAATTATCTAAATTTTCCAGTGAGTTTTTCAATCGTATGCACTTGTATATTGTTTGCCCGCAGTGTAAAAACAAAATTATTTTGAAAGCAGATAAATAGGAGTGACTATGGTCAAATTAAAAGATATTATCAATCTTATTCATGATAACGATGTTCGTATTGTGGATGAACTGGGGACGGGAGTTTATTTACTCCAGGGTAATTATTCATCGGATGTTATTTCAGTCGAATATTTGAACAGGGAAGTTACATCAATATATTCAGATGAGTGCATTACGGATACAGTAAATGTTGTTGTTCGATGAAAGGAAAAGGAAAAGAAAATGAAACCGATACTAATAGTCATTCACGATAGTCGTGGGAAAGAACTTTATTCGGAACTTTCATATTTATCCAGTATGATTCCTATTAGACAAGAACGGCGTAGAGATGCGATAGGAATATCAGACGGTCTACTCCGCCCTGTACTTATTGTCGGTAAGTATGGATGTTGGAACAAATTGGCAGGTTTAAAACCAGACTTTTGGATTGCTGGAGATGATGATAGTCGTACAATGCTGACACTAGCTGCCAGCAAGGTCGGAGGAGTAGAACTCAACCGGATAGAAGACATACTGAAAATTGTAGAGATATTAAGAGTGGAGTGAGAAGGAAATGGTTAAATGCAAAGATTGCAGGTTTGGCGGTCTTAAAGTTTTACTGGATAACGAATCAGCGCCTTGCCTCCGATTAGATGACGAAGAGTGTCCGAATTACAATGAAGAAACTGGCGAAATCGAAATGCGAAATGCTGAGAGAAGGCTTGCAGAGGAGGAAAAGAAGTGATCTTATATGTTGTTCACGGGAATACCTATTATAACGATTATGGTCATATCGAAAAAATCTTTGGCGTTTATACAGAAAAAGATGCTGCTGAGGCGGCTAAAGATTTAGTAGTCCAAGAGCTGTATGAGAAAAATGTAAATGATAAATGGACTCGTGTCGAAAGATTATCAGATGTCGATGTGGACATTCTGGAGATTGAAGCAGATAAACTCGTAGAAATTGAGCTGGGAGGGTATTGTGAATGATTAAGAAATGGATGCCACAATATCAAGGTAAACCAACGCCACCTGACGAAATTGACATTTGTCCTAAGTGCGGTGGAACTGGTTTAAGTACTACGGGAAGAAAATGCGCAAAGTGTAAAGGAACAGGATATTACCATCGAAAGGATGAATAAAAATAATGATTCAAGTAATACAGCATGGAAATAAAAAGAGAATCGTGTGCCCTGATTGTAGTTGCATATTTACTTATCAGAAAGAAGACGTAAGGCATAAGCAGACGGGAGTGAACGAGTTTGAATGTTTTGTTAGATGTCCGGATTGTGGCAAAGAATGCGGGGTGAAGGCTTATGATTAAGTTACTAATCTTTTTAGCTTTCATTTATATCCTGGTATCTGTGCTAAAAATATTTATATCCGACTACGATAAATGTTATTCGGAAATGTAAGACACTGGGACTGCGGTCTTTGGTTGTTGTAGAGGATTAACTGGCGGGACTCGACTCACTGGGTATCTGCAGGAGAATTGTGTTAATTGTCCATATTTAGTGTTGTTCGATAAGAAAGGGGAAAGAGATAAATGATTAAATTAGAGAATGTGGTTCTGGCGAGTCCAGAGCAGATGGAGTTTATTATTGAAGGTATGAGGAATCCAATGAATTCTTGGGAGAAGAGTGATAGCTATATAGGATGTGATGATTACGATGAAAAAATAGATTGCGGACATTGCGACAATGATACTTGTTATCGTAGAAGAAAGGAATTTGAAATTGGAGAAAACGACCACTCACTTATGCAGCGCTTATCCAACGCAGGTACAGAGCATCGTAAGTACATGAGAATGATGCCGGTGTATGTGAGAATTACAGCGCCTTTATATTGGTGGAAAGAATTTGATACTTATAAGGTTGGAACAGTTGCAAACTCCTGCAGTACGATGCACAAGATTGCAGAGAAAGAATTTACGATGGAAGATTTCAGTCGTGAGCATCTGATGGATTTTGAAGAAAAGGGAAAATTGAGGTTTTCTCCACTTGGTACCTTGCAAAATACAATAGACGAATTGAACGATTGCCGTGACATTTATCTCAAAACCAAAGACAAAGCATACTGGTGGCAGTTAATTCAGCTTCTTCCGAGTAGTTATAACCAGACTCGTAATGTGATGCTGAACTATGAGGTGTTGGCGAATATTTACAGACAGCGAAAGGGACATAAGCTGGATGAGTGGAGAGAGTTTTGTAAATGGATTGAGACACTTCCATATTCTGAGCTGATTACTGGACTTCCTATCGGATCAGATCAGTCTATTGTGGAAAAACGTTTCACTCAGCCGTTTCCTTGGATTGAAGGGGATGATCCATATTGCGATAAATGTGAGCATTTGCATGACTGCTTAAATAAAGGAGGTCTTGCTGACATTACCACCAGCGATGATATCGTGAAAAATGGTTTTGGACGGCAACATTATATCAACAAACCTGGATATGATTGTCCAAAGGAGAAAGAACAATGAGTGATAACAAAGTATCCGTAAACGAAGCTCTTGAGAAACTGTACGATTTATCATGGATGATCGGATCTGCTGCGATGGAATACTTAACCGATAAAGATGGTGAAAAAATAAGAGATTATATCGGGGTAATCGAAGATCGAATTAATGATTTGGAGGAGGAACTGTCCGAATTTAAAAAGTATTTTGAACCATACGATATTGATGAGGAGACTGCTGAAGCTATTATTAGATCAAAGTGTCCAAATATAGACTCAGCCAAGGAATACATTCAATCCCGGCTTGCCGAAGATGATCCTATGAATTTTAGTGTTGAAAAAATTGTTCATGATCTCATTGCTAAAGAACTTACTGAAGACGTTAAGAAACAGATTTTAGAGGAGGATTCGAAATGATATTTTCATTAAAACTATGGTTAGCAGTATTTATATTCATCGATCTGTTCTCAGCATGGTGGTATGCAAAAGGTCGAGACATCTGTAAAGTTGTTATATTCTGTACAGCTGCTATATGCGGCATGTTGAGTCTTTGTAGATAAGGAGAGAATTCAAAATGCTAGCTTTGATATTCGGAGTGTTATTTTCGGTGTCGTTTTTAGGATTTGCGATAACCTCCAAGATTAAATACAGCGCTGCGTCACATCTCTTTTGGGGTGTGGCGTTTATTATTTTCACGGTATGTTTCATCTGTGCATTTTGCTACACCATTGGAACATCTGATTTACCGATGTGGGTTAAATTTTTATTATTAAAGTAGGAAAGGAAAATTTAAAAATGAAGAAAAAACTCAGACTTATTATACTCACGGTTCTGTGCCTTTGTCTTATTGGCGGGGTTACAGGCTGCGCGGTGCTGGATGACACTATTAATGAGATCAAAGGAAATCTCGTAGGTAATGGTTATACGATCCGTACTTACGATAACTATGGCTCAAAAGTTATGACAACCACTGGAGATAAAATCAATATTCAGGGTAATCCGGTTAAGACGACTTCTTACAGTAGCGACGGATCAGTTGTTACGGGATACGAGATGTCATCAGTGATCACAATCAATATTGATGGCAAAGAAATTCAGAGTTGTGGTGATACATGTATATTTGAGCAGGATGGTCTGCAGACTGACGTAGACTTTGTGCAGACTGATATTTACAGTCAGTCGACTGGTAAGCTTTCCGATAATACATATGTGGCCGGGATCGTGAATAAATATAAGAATTATTTCGGCAAGCCACGAGTTGTGGTTATTAAATCTCAGTTGGGACAGCCTATTGTAGCATATTCAGGAGACGAGGTATATTGGAAGATTCCTAAAGACTTGCCTAAAATGACGAAATTGATGATCGATGGTAAGGCTCTTTATATTCACAGAGCTAATTTTCAGATCATTGATACGGCGTTGTTGGATTAGGAGGAGAGTATTATGAAGCAGATACTTTTAAAGGATATACTTGCAATCTTGGGAAATAACCAAACAATTTATCTTTACGAGTCACCTAAACTTTTTATCGGGTCATTCCGTGTTGATAGACTGCTTGCCTATTTCAGCGATACAGAGATATTAAACAGAGAAGTGCAGCTTATTGAAGCAACGTGCGGATGTCTTATCTATGTTACGCTTAAATCAGACAAGAAAAAGGAGAAGTAATGCTACATATTTTAGCTATCGGCAGCGTTGTGCTCGGCGTATTTGAATATTTATTAGCCAGCGATAAAGCAGATCAGATCAAGGGTCTGCTTTTAATTATCTTAGCTGCTGTTATTATGTAAACTAAAAATTATATCCATACAAAACGATAAGGAGGATTAGCTATGATGTTGAATTTTAACAGTTATGAAGATCTCAAAGACAAACTGCAGATTCGTATTTATGATCCTGATTTCAGTCGTAATTTATTGGAAGGAAAAATTGTAACTTATATTGGCGATTTCGCTCTGATTTATATGGCTACGTTGTATGAATCAGAAAAGGAGCTGGGTAACCTGATGTTTACTCCGGAGTTGATGGATGCGCTTGGGATTGATATTCAGACATTGCATAAGGATGCCATGATAAGTGATCTGAATTATGAACCGGTATTATTTACCACTGAGGATCTTATCGAGGCTCTTTTCTTTGATAAGCCATTATTCTCAATTAACTTATTCAATAGAAAAGCGCGTATGGAGAGCGGTCAGTTACCGATGCTGACACTCACTAAAGGTAATCAGATGAACGGAGCCAGTATGATATTGCATAAGAGCATTCGGAAGAAGATCGGAGATATCGTCGGTGGTGACTTTTACGTTCTCCCGTCGTCCATTCATGAAGTTATGATTATTCCGGAAGAGGGGTTTGAAGCAGGCGAATTATCCGAACTTGTATCCACATGTAATTCAGAATTATTCACAGAAGCAAATTTGGAGGATATTTTATCGGATAAGGTTCAGTGGTGCAGTATGGATGGAGAAATTCTCAGGAGAGCGGAAAGATGAATAGAGCAGAAATGAGACGTATAAAAAGAGAGCAGGATAAAGCTCACACAGCGACTTACAATCTGACTCAGGAGCAGCTGGATATGATCGTTCAGGAAAAGATCGGAGTTAAGATTGCTGAGACAAAGAAAGAGATTTATGAGGAAACGGTAAATACTGTACTGGCGTTGGTCCTCACATTGCCATTGGAAGTGCTCATGGATCACTACTGGCCTAAATCATATCGTGAACGACTTCCGGGATTCGTGGATAAGGTCCTGGAGTATTACGGACGCTGGGAAGATGGCGAATTGGATATGGATGAGCTTAAAGAGGATTTATGGAAATATGGTGGAATTCGGTTGGAGCCAGCACAGATAGAAGAGGAGGATATTTCAAAGAAGAATGAAAAATGATTTAAAGCGGAATGGGTCTGGTTATCTGGACCCTACTGCATATCAGGCTATTATGAACGCTGATGCCGTATCATCGGTGGACAAAGCAAATAGGTACAAACGTAGAGAAAATGATTCGGAGGAACGACTCAATAAATAAATTACTCACTGCTATATTCGCTATTTGTGACGCTTCGGATTTTCATGTTGAGGAGAGGATAGTAGTTAAGGATAAACGGACCGGGAAGGTTTGGAGGTAGTTGGATGAGTAAAAAAGAAAGGAAGACCGAAAGAAATCAATAGTCGATCCATTATTCGTAAAACCAGAATGAGTAACGAAGAGAATTATCATTTCTTGAAAATTTGCGAAAAGGAAGGTTATTCAGTATCGGAAGGTCTTCGAATGGCGGTCAAAGCACTTGAGTATTTATCCAAAAATGACATGATTTATTGTGTCACAGAAAATGAGGAATTCGATCCTATGAATTATTGTGACACAGAAAATGACACGAATGGTGACGACGACGTTTGGTAGACCTTGATTTTTTGTGCCACAATAAATAGGTGATTTAATTTTTGTGCCACAATAATTCGAGCAAAAATGGCTAAATTAGCCCAAAACAAGCTAAAAATGACCTAAAATCGCTATTTTCGAGGTGCACCAATCGTATCACTTATATTAGCTATACGAAAAATTCATTTAAATGAAAATAATAGATAGCTAATTGTCCTGATACGATTGGTGCATTTTTTGTGACACAATAATTCGAACAATATGAAAGGAGAAATAACATGACTGAAATGGATCTACTCGATTCATTCGCCGAGAACGTGAATTACGAAATGAGACGTACAGGAATGGATCAAAGTGAATTAGCCAGGAAGAGTGGTATTAGCAGACAAGCGATAAACAGATATTTGAATCGACAGAGGATGCCTAATCTCAAATCGATTGTGAATATCTGTTACGCTTTGAATTGTGACTATGACGACATTTTACCTTTTCTGACATCATTGATAGATTGAGGTGATAGCAATTAGTGAATTAAGAAAACAATGGATCGACGATGAATATCTGTGGCAGGATTTCTTGGATTACTTCAACCCAGACTTCGATGAGATTGCCGACATCAAACAGATGAGTCGTTATGATATTTTGATCACTATGAAAAATGGTGTGCAGTATATTTATGACAATTACCGTCAGACACGAAGGCGACTCCCAAATAGTTGGGACGATATGAGTCTTAAAGAATTTCATATGGATGCACATATAAGATTATATTCTATGATGCAGCGGAAAGGTTTCACATATGATGACCTGTCTGAAGAAACCGGTATATCAGTTGGGGCTATAAGTAACTACGTGAATGGAGTGACATCTCCAACTCTCGACAGATTATTTCTGATGGCGAAAGCATTGGGTTGCAGGATTGAAGATCTAATCTATATTGAGCATATGTACAGATAACCCATGAGGGCGCTTGGTTTACAGGCGCTCTTTTTTTGGTGCAGAAAGGAGAGATTCTATGGGAGAATTTGATACCAAACGAAACGGCATTCCGGTAAAGATACTAGAAACCGGTGAAGAATTCAATTCTATCAAAGCTTGTGCCGATGCGATTGGCGGCAATGCGTCCTGCGTCAGCAGAGTTGTGAATGGCAGTAAAGGATATTGTACTTGCCATGGGTTCCATATTTCAAAAGCCGGTGAAGAATCTGAAGTCCGCACGGATCAGCGAGGACGTCCAGGAATTGGAGTACAGATTATCGAAACCGGAGAAACGTATGAGTCCGTAGAAAAATGTGCTAAATACATCGGGGGCAGTCCGACGGCCATTAAAGATATTTTGAAACAGCAAAACAATCGAGTGTCACACAAAGGTTATCATTTCAAACGCATAACTTAACCACTGTGTCGAAAAACTCACACGTGAAAATAACATCCCCTTTTATAGGGAGAAGATAATATATCGGCCAAAATCGGTCAATGTATTATCTTTTTATTTTTATGGACCTTTAGTTCAGTCGGTAGAACGCTGGTCTCATAAGCCGGTAGTCCTGGGTTCAAGTCCCAGAGGGTCCATCTCTATGAAAGGAGAAAGAGTTCATGAAAGAAAATAAGTTTCAGGCAGATTTGAAAAAAGAGCTTAGAGCTATATTTCCTGGTTGCATCGTAACCAAACTGGATTCGAGCGATATTCAGGGTATCCCCGATCTTCTTGTTTTGTACAAAGACAAGTGGGCGACTCTGGAAGTTAAGAAAAGTGCTACGGCATCGCATCGTCCGAACCAGGATTACTATGTTGCAAAAATGAACGCCATGTCATTTTCACGATTTATCTACCCAGAAAATAAGGAGGATGTTTTAGATGAACTTCGTGAATCATTCAAAGCTTAGTGGACTTCACGCACCATTTAGCCCAAGTCAGCCAGTATGGTTGAGATATAGTGATGAGAAAGCAATCACAGTTCGACAGAACAAGAAAGCTGCAGAACTTGGCACACGCTTACACGCATGGGCAAAAGAAACTATTGATATGGGTATTAAGCAGCCTCGCTCGAAGAAAACCCTGTACGCATATGTAAACGATGCTATCGGTTTTCGTATGAGCACAGAGGTTGTTTTATATTATTCAGACAGATTCTTCGGAACTGCTGATGCGATTTGTTTCCGGAATAATAAGCTCAGAATCCATGATTTAAAGACTGGCGTCGGTCCAGTGCATATGGAACAGCTTGAGGTGTATGCGGCGTTATTCTGTCTTGAATATAAGATTAGACCAGGTGATATCGAGTTTGAACTCTGTATTTACCAGAACGACGAGGTAGTAGTATTCAACCCAACTGCAGAAGATATTCTGCCGATTATGGATAAGATTGTTCATCTCGACAAGATACTTGCAGAATGTGATGCAGAGGAGGCGTAACCGATGAATCCGATAGCAGAAGAAATCGAATCATATTTAGGATCGGCCTCCATAACAGATGAGGAATATCTGGCTCATTATGGTATGCCTCGTCGTTCCGGACGATACCCTTGGGGTTCAGGCGAAGATCCATATCAGAGCTCACGTGACTTCTTAGGTCGTGTGGAGCAGATGCGAAAATCTGGTTTTACATATACTGATGAAAACGGTAAGAAATGGACTGGTGATAATGCGATTGCTAAATCACTTGGTTACAATTCTACCGATTTCCGAACAGTGTATGCGATCGCAAAAGACGAGCGTAGATCAGATATGGTTGCCACAGCCAAACGTCTCAGAGACAAAGAAGGAATGAACAATTCTGAGATTGGTCGAAAAATGGGAATCAACGAATCATCAGTTCGATCACTCCTTGATCCGAATTCTGAGTCAAGAATGAAGCAGGCCAGAGATACTGCCAAATTCCTGAAAGAACAGGTTGATAAAAAAGGCATGGTTGATGTCGGTGCCGGCGTAAACAACGATTTGAAAATCACAAAAGAAAAACTGGATCAGGCATTATTTATATTACAGGCTGAAGGCGACTATGAAGTGTATGGAGGTCGATTCTCACAGGTCACAAACAAAGGTCAGATGACTACTCAGAGAGTTCTTTGCAAACCAGGAACGCCACATAGCGCAATCTACGATTACGATAAGGTCAAGACGGTTACCGATTATATTTCCAGAGATGACGGAAAGACCTATGAAAAGAAATTCACATATCCTGAAAGCTTAGATTCTAAGCGACTTATGATTCGCTACAAAGAAGATGGCGGTATCGATAGAGACGGAACTGTTGAACTCAGAAGAAATGTACCAGATCTGTCACTTGGCGAATCCAAATATTCTCAGGTCCGTATCATGGTTGATGGAAAGAAATATATCAAAGGCATGGCTGTCTACAAAGATGATAAAGATTTTCCGCCAGGCGTCGATGTTATATTTAACACCAATAAATCTAAGAGCGTTCCAAAACTGGAAGTTCTGAAGGATGTGAAACCAGATCCGGATAATCCTTTTGGCTCTCTTATTAAAGATGCCGATCAAGGAGGGCAGTATTGGTATACTAACAAAAATGGTAAGAAGAAGCTCGGCCTTATTAATAAGCGATCCGATGAAGGCGACTGGACTGAATGGAAAGATGCTTTACCATCGCAGTTCTTATCAAAGCAGTCGAAAGCTATGGCTGAAAAACAGCTTGGTATTGCCAGAGCGGATAGACAGGCAGAGTATGAAGCTATTATGGCACTAACCAATCCAACTGTGAAGAAATATTATCTTGATAAGTTTGCGAGTAGCTGTGATTCAGCAGCCGTACATCTTAAAGCAGCAGCATTACCAGGTCAGAAATACCACGTTATTCTTCCGGTAACCTCACTGAGTGAGAAAGAAGTGTACGCACCTGGTTATCCGGATGGAAGTAAACTTGCCTTGGTTAGATATCCTCATGGTGGAACCTTTGAGATTCCAATCTGTACGGTTAATAACAAAAACAAAGAAGCCATCAAGATGATTGGTAAAGATTCTATCGATGCGATTGGCATTAACAGTAAAGTTGCCGAGCGATTATCAGGTGCTGACTTTGACGGTGATACAGTAATGTGCATTCCGACTCATGATAGAGCTGGAAAAGTCAAGATTGCTAGTCGTCCACCCCTTGAAGGACTTGAGGGCTTTGACCCTAAGATGAATTACCAGGGTGAGAAGAAAATTGGTTCTGATGGTAAGGAGCACTGGTATCGAGACGGCAGAGAGTATCAGCTTATGAGAAAAACTGATACGGAGATGGGTAAAATCTCTAATCTGATAACCGATATGACTATTATCGGAGCTACTGATGACGAACTGGCCCGTGCTGTACGACATAGTATGGTTGTTATTGATGCTGAGAAACACCATCTTGATTACAAGCAGAGCGAAAAAGATAATAACATTCAGGCATTAAAGCAGAAGTATCAGATCAAAGTTGATGAGAACGGTAAAATCAAATATGGCGGTGCTTCTACACTTATATCCAGAGCCAAAGGAGAGGTTACTGTCGATAAGAGACAGGGAACACCCAAACCAAACCTTCCGGGTAAAGAATGGTATGATCCAAGCAGGCCTGAAGGTGCTATTATTTATAAGAGAGCTGATGATGCTACCTATACTGTTAAGAAAGTTGATAAGAAGACCGGTGAGGTAACGGAGGTAACCAAGAAGCGTACCGATAAGAGTAACCGTATGTCTGAGACCGATGACGCTATGACATTGGTATCTAAGTATAGACATCCAATGGAACTTGTGTATGCTGATTACGCCAATAGTATGAAAGCAATGGCTAACAAAGCAAGAGTTGAGTCCAGTAAAGCAGGTAAGATAGCCTATGATAAGGAGGCTAAGCGGAGGTATCAGGAGGAGTACGATAGTCTTATAAGAAAATTGACAATCGCCGAATCAAATACACCTCGTGAACGAGCTGCTCAGCGTATGGCTAATGCTACTGTACAGAGAAAACAGAAAGCCGCTGAAGAAGCAGGTGTTAAACTTAAACCTAAGGATGTCAAGAAAGCAAGTCAGCAGGCTCTTACTAAAGCAAGAGAAGAAGTTGGTTCTATCTCAAGGAGAGATCGAAACATTATTATCACCGATAAGGAATGGGAAGCTATACAGGCAGGTGCAGTCAGTGAATCCATACTCAAACGTGTTCTTAACAATTGTGATCCGGATTCATTAAGACAAAGAGCAATGCCAAAAGAAACAAAAGTTCTCAATCAGGCAAAGATAAACAGAATCAAAGCAATGTCAGCATCATATACGATTCAGCAGATTGCTGAGAAACTTGGTATTTCAACGTCAACCGTTTCCAAGTATTTGAAAGGAGTGAATTAGTTAAATGGATGATTTCAGATTAACAACATTTGATAATCCTTACGATCCATTCGAACAGTTCACTCTTTGGTACTTGTTCGATACTGAAAAAGGTTACAACACTTGCGGAAAACTGGATCGTATTTCCAATTATTCTGACGACATGACAGAAAAAGAGATCAATGATGAACATAATCGTGCTATCGATGAGTTAATATCATTTGATTTCTTGAATATTTACAAAAAAGTTCCGCGAAATTCAAAAGTTGCGCTGGATTTAGGCGCTGCCCCGGTATAATCCGACGTCAAAGCATAGGGGGAGGGTCGCTAAAAAAGCACCCCC
>ERZ1034920.571-NODE-571-length-28162-cov-69.134700_pt1 | contig 28162 bp, 24 predicted proteins | sample MGYA00520688_ERZ1034920 | MGnify/ENA primary metagenome ERZ1034920 (study PRJEB33766, sample SAMN09781785) | gut metagenome | biome: gut microbiome | host: Homo sapiens | place: Madagascar | study: EMG produced TPA metagenomics assembly of the PRJNA485056 data...
ATTGCAAAATACAGAAATGAGCAGAAGTCCGCTCATTTCCATATTGTTACCTATAAGATATAGGTAAACGTCCAACTTCTTGATATTCAATTAAAGACAAGTTTAGAGCGAGTTATATTTGTTAACAGAGAATGTTTACTGTGTTGGTAATCCGATAAAGCATATAGACTGATGAAAAACTGTTAAACCACAAATTAAATGTCCTTGCTCCTATACGAATTCTTCGTTCAACGTCTTTGAACCGACATTCAGCGTCTTTGAACCGCCGTTCAACGTCTTTGAACCGACATTCAACGTCTTTGAACGGAGATTTCTGTTAGGCTCAAAAACATTTCTATTTAGTAGAAGCAACAAAAAGTGGTGAGAAAGTTTGGAATTCTCACCAAAAGACCTTACCTTTGTTCCCGATTTTAACTTCCAATTAAAATGAATGCCTTATGAATAGACAAGATCTATCTTCCAAAGTAAGGATCTCGTGCATTGGCAGCTGATAGGTAATATGATGAAAAAGATTAAAATTAAAAATAATGTCAACAGAACAAAAGAAAATTACAGACAGAAAGTATTTCGTACCTTTTGTATTAATCACGTCGCTCTTCTTCTTGTGGGGCTTCGCTCGTGCCATTTTGGATGTGCTCAACAAGCATTTCCAGAATGCTTTGCATATTAGTATTACGCATTCTTCGCTGATTCAGGTAACCACTTATTTGGGTTATTTCCTGATGGCGATTCCGGCAGGTATCTTTATTAATAGGTATGGGTATCGCCGTGGAGTCGTATTCGGATTGATTCTTTTCGGAGCAGGTTCCTTGCTGTTCATTCCTGGCGCAGCGATGGGCAGTTTTTCTGCTTTTCTGCTATGTTTGTTTATCATCGGTTGTGGTCTTGTCTTTCTTGAGACGGCTGCCAATCCGTATGTTACAGAATTGGGTGCCAAGGAGACGGCAACGAGTCGTCTGAATCTTTCGCAGTCATTTAATGGCTTAGGAAGTCTTTTCGCTACCTTTTGCGTCGGTCAGTTTCTGTTCAATAATACAGAAGAAGGCGGTAATGTCGTGGTGCCTTATACCATATTGGGTATTCTCGTGCTATTGATAGCGCTCGTCTTTTCGCGTGTTCATTTGCCAGAAATAAAGCATGAAGTAACTGCCGAGGATGAGGCTAAGGGTAGTAATATCAGTAAACTCTTTGCGCATCATGGTATGTTTGTCTTCGGTCTGTTGGCACTTTTATGCTATGAGATTGCAGAAATTTCCATCAATTCCTATTTCATCAATTTCGTAACAGGAATGCGCTGGATGGATGACCGTACTGCATCCCTGGTGCTGACTGTAGCTTTGGGATTCTTTATGGTGGGACGTTTCTTAGGCAGTTGGATTATGCGCCGGGTGGCAGCCACTACGATGTTGCTCATCTGTGCAGCTGGTAGTGTTGTCTGTATCGGTTTGGTGCTTTGTGATTTAGGGATTGTTTCCTTGGTCGCATTGGTAGGCAACTATCTTTTTGAAGCGATTATGTTTCCTACGATATTTGCCATTGCTTTGACAGGTTTGGGCAATCTTACCAAATCAGCATCTTCCTTGCTGATGATGACCCCGATAGGTGGCTGTGGCTTCCTGCTGATGGGTCTGATAGCCGACACAACTCATGTTACTTTGCCATTTATCGTACCATTTATCAGTTTTGTAATAGTATTAGCTTTTGCAGTTCGTGAATACAAAATTGCTCAAAAGAGCTAAAATTGCTATCTGTATTTAGCAAAACATTAGAAAAATCGCATCAAAAAGTAAGAATTAACTTTTTTAACTCGTTTGAAATACGAAAAAGCAAGTTAACATTTTGCCGTGTCAAAAGAAAAAAGTAAATTTGCACTCGTTTAAGGAAAGTGTTTGGTAAGAGTGCTTTACCTTATTAATATAGTATAGAAGAATGTTTCATTAAAATAATAAATTAAATATTATGGCAGTAGATTACAAGAAAATCGGTCTTGTGAACACTAAGGACATGTTTGCAAGAGCTATCAAGGGCGGTTGGGCCGTTCCTGCTTTCAACTTCAACAACTTGGAGCAGCTTCAGGCTATCATCCAGGCTTCTTCAAACTTGAAGTCACCAGTTATCCTCCAGGTATCTAAGGGTGCTCGCAAGTATGCTAACCCTACTTTGCTCCGTTACTTGGCAGAGGGTGCTGTAGAGTATGCTAAGGAGTTGGGTTGCAACCATCCTGAGATCGTTCTTCACCTCGATCACGGTGATAGCTTCGAGACATGTAAGAGTTGTGTTGACTTCGGTTTCTCTTCTGTAATGATCGACGGTTCTGCACTTCCATACGAGGAGAACATTGCATTGACAAAGAAGGTTGTTGATTACGCTCATCAGTTCGGTGTAACTGTAGAGGGTGAGCTCGGTGTCCTCGCTGGTGTTGAGGATGACGTAGTTGCTGAGGAGTCTCACTATACAAAGCCTGAGGAGGTTGTTGATTTCGCTACACGTACAGGTGTTGATTCATTGGCTATCTCTATCGGTACTTCTCACGGTGCTTACAAGTTCAAGCCAGAGCAGTGCACACGTGACCCTAAGACTGGTCACCTCGTTCCTCCTCCATTGGCATTCGATGTATTGGAGGCAGTAGAGAAGCAGCTTCCTGGTTTCCCTATCGTTCTTCACGGTTCTTCTTCAGTTCCTCAGGAGTATGTTGATATCATCAACAAGTATGGTGGCAAGTTGCCAGACGCAGTTGGTATCCCAGAGGAGCAGTTGACAAAGGCTTCTAAGAGCGCAGTTTGCAAGATTAACATCGACTCTGACTCTCGTCTTGCTTTCACAGCAGGTGTTCGTGAGACATTTGCTTTGCACCCAGAGTACTTCGACCCACGTCAGTACTGCGGTAAGGCTCGTGAGTACATGGTTGATCTCTATAGCCACAAAATCAAGGATGTTCTTCATTCTGACAACAAGTTGGCTAACCTCGACTAATTCGAGATTTTTCAATCTAAGATATGAGAGTGGAATCCTTTCGGATTCCACTCTTTTTGCTTTTTTATAGGCTGACTCTTGATAGGCAGATTGTATTCTTAATAGGTTGCCCCCTATATAGGCTGCCTATTTTCTTGAAAGTTCAAGATTGCGAGAAATGCTGATGGTGGTCTTTTGTTTTAAAAAGGTGTATTTTTTGTTTTAATTCGATTTTTATAAACTATACTAACATCTGTTAGCATAGTTTAACAGCTTTCGCGCTTATTCTTCAAGAAAGATTTCATAATTTTGCTCCCGAAAGAAATACTTTGCTTGGGCAAGTATGCTTTTATTCTTATATAATATCATGTACTAGTAGAAGATGAGGCTGCGTTTAGAGTAACGCAATTTAACTAAAAACATAAGCGTAAAGTAACTAAAGACAATATATAATGATTAAACAAAAATAAACAAGCAATAAATAGAATACAAGTAAATGATATTAGATTATGAGAAAAATTTCAATGATGCCGATTTTGGTATTGGCAATGGCATTGGGCTTTGTAAGCTGCAGTGCAAGTGATGATGGAGTAAACGATGGAATGCTTGGTCAACAGACCACTACATTCATGCCTTCGTTCTCAATGTTGAGTTACACACAGTCTGCAAGTACACCTATCCTACAGGATGGTAGCAACAGCGCTGAAATGGAAGAGAAGCTTGTCTGCAAGATTCTGCCAGGTGGAAAGTTGATGCTGACTCACAAGAATGTTGTTTTTGACGATGCTGTAAACATTAAGATGGAAACAACTTTGGTGGGCAACAAGTTGATTATCACAGAGAATGCTGACTATGGAGTGTCTGGCAACTATGGCTACTATACTCTGAATACTACAGTAGGTACGCTGAAAGATGGTAACTATACGATTGTTGTCATGCGCAACCAGAATGTGAGAGCAGAGTTCCAGATGTCTTACGATTCATCTAAGGCCAAGAACCAATAATTGTATTTCTGACGACCAGTTTAAATTTTATTTTTTGTTAATTTCACTGATTAATAGCTCAGGTGAACAGTCCTTTAGTATAACCTTATTATTCTTGTCCAACAGATAAATGGTTGGCATAGCGCGTAAGCTATATAAATCACTGATTTTATCATCTGCATGAATTCTTAGGAGTTGGATATCCTCCGGTATGGTCTGTTTGTTGAGCCATGCAGTAATCTTATGACAATTCTCGCAGTCAGGATCATAGAAATAGAGAATTACTTTCTGATTCTTATATTCGTTCAACTGATGTCCCATTCCTTTTTCATCCTTCCATTTGAAGTCAATAGCCGTATTGCCAGGCAGGTTTTTATTGGTCTGCTTGTATTTAAAAGTCCATCTTTCTTTTTCCACATCATCTATGCATGGTGAGGCTATTATATCTTTTATGAAAAGGAGGTATGTGTGGTCGTTCCGCATAGGCGACTTCGGATTACCCAGATAGTGTTCGATGAGGCTCTCGAATTTGTCTTTACTCTTCTGGCTCCCAAAAGCTTTTGAAGCAAAGATATGCACACTCTGCTCTGCGGTAGTTGGAGTAAAATGAGGAATGAGATCGATGAAATTGACAAATCCTTGTTCTGAGATATTGGCATTGCTAAGTTGCAAGGTATCCTTGAAGTCAAAATTGTCCCAATAATGGAGACCCAGATAATTGAGCCGTTGTTCTACGGATTTGAGAGAGTCGGGCATCACAGGATAGACAAACGAGCGGTTTTGTCCGATAGCTTGCAGAATGTTCAATGAGAACACCAATGCGGTGATAATAATAATTCGATATCTCATAAGCCAATTCTTTTTTGCAAAGTTAAATAATAAATCTGAAAAAGGCAACAAAAATGTGCAGTTTTTCAAAAAATGAATGTCGTGGAGCTATAGAAGGTGAGTTCAACTCGGCAACTATATCTCCGACGACCAGTTTAAATAGTTTTCGCTATTTGGTGTTCTTAGTAAAAGTAAATGATATTTAATGATTCTGTAAAATCTGTTGTTTTTATCTATATGTAAAAGTAATTTCTTTAGCCTTTGTCTTCACGTTTGCTGCGTTTATATAGCCTCCGTTGTAGTAGCTGGCTTTCACATAGAACTTACCCTGAGTACCGGATGTGTTGACTCTCATGTTCTTGATGGTAATGGTCTGTGTCGTACCCACTACGCTGGCAGATTCATATTTCACAACAAACCAGTTGTTCCATCCTTTTCCTCCATCTACTTCCGCAGTAGAACCTACTTCTATGCCGCAATTCTGCGGATTGATATCATTAGAAGCGATTTTGATTTCTATTGGAAGCAATTCCTTCGGATAGTTAGCCGGAATCTTGAATTTCAGTTGTGCTGTGGCGCTGATATCCTTACCCATCGTAGCAGGGAACTCAAACTCATATTCCATATTCTTGATGGTATAGATGTGGATATTTCTGCTCAGACCATGCTTCTTGTCCAACAGTCGGATGATTCCTTCCTTCATGGAATTATCAATGGTGCTCAATGTATAATGAATGCTTCCTTCGCCATTATTGAATGTAATGACAGGAGTCACATTGATAGCACAATTGGTATTCTTCATCCAAATTGCTTCAAAGTCATTTGCGGTAATGTTGGTATCGCCAGCATACTTGAAGGAAATACTTTGTGCTGCAGTAGCTCCCTCGTTCAAGAGAATATAGGTGCCATTTGTGATACTGAGGGTATATTTTCCGTCAGAAACTTCTGGTACAATGTCTTCTACTACAATCCAAGGGTTGTTGGCTGGTGTTCCATTTACGGCTGCATCAAAGCTGTCATAGCCCAATGAAGCATCCAGTTTCTTCACCTTAATCTTATAGATATGGTTTCGCTTGATGCGGTAGAGCTGGTTGTCCTTGTCCTGCAAAAGCACGAGGAAACGTTTATGGGTACCGTTCTTGTAAGTTGCCCAGAGAATAACCTTCAGCGGTTTGCTGGCATCATTGCGATTCTCAAAGGTATAGGCGATATTCTCCATCTGTCCCTCAGAACCCTGGTATGTCTTCTGGTCTTTGGTAGGAGTGATATAATCAGGGTTCCATACTGCCATCTCATGGGTGTCAGGGAAGGTGAGGTCTGTCTTGAATGGAGCAATCGTACCGTGTTCCTGACCGTCGTAGATAGATACTATCACCTTTTCAATTTCGTTAGCCACCTCGTCTTCCAGTTCAACCTTCACCTTGGCTCTGTCTCTGATGAGATGTATCACAGGCTTGTCGGCTCCACCATTGAGGAAAGCTTTCATCTCCTCCGGCGTATTTTTCTTGACATATCCCCAATAGACGATTTTTTGAGACTGATCTTCTCCAGCGCTTGATTCGAATGAAGTCATGAGCATATTCTCATGCATTCCGATCCATTTAGGAGATTGGGTGATGTCCAACGTAGCATTGGCAACAAAGTGGATTCTTGCGGTAGAATTTGGTATTGTAGCCTTGATGCCTTTTGGATTGCTGCTGCCGTTTTCCAGGATATCTCCTTTAGGCGTTGTTTCAAGCGAAAGATCTTTTGCAAGTCCTAAGAAGAAACCGTCCTTGTCGAAGCAGAAAAGCTGGATGTCTTCTGCCCGGTCAATACCTTCATTACCGTATGTCTGACTTCTGGTTATGGTCTGGTTCTCCTCATAGCTCGGAATACCAACATAAGTGGTAATGGTATATTCGTTTCCTTGTTTTTCCCAAAGCTCAGAAGGACCATTCTCAACCATGTCGTTTGTGCAGGCTGTCAGCATAGCCAACAGTCCTGCAATCATACTCATATAATATTTTAAATGTTTCATAATAGTGCCTCCTTTGTGATGGTTTATTCTTTCTTGTTTTCTAATGCAGTTACCTCTTCAGGTGTAAGGTCGCGGACGCAGCGTACGAATCCTTCATCAGAACCATTCGAATTTGCTGTTACCAGCTTTCCACTCAAAGACCAATATGAATAGCCTCTAAGAACTTCTGTTACGACATCCTGACCAGATTTGTATTGGTAGTTTACAATCACTTTGATTTCCGATTCCGTAGGAAGTCGCCAATTGTCATAACGGGTTCCGTCTGTTCCTACTTCTACATAGTCATCACAGTGCTTGGATGCGTTGACTCCTTTGCTGAAAACGGTTACGGTACCGAGCTGAGATGCCAGAGCAAAAGCAGGTGATACTACGTTTTCTGAAGACAACTTTGTGGTCGGATTGATGTTGTTTACATGTCCAATCGTATAGTCTCCGTTGGTGTGCGTAATTTGAACCACATACATATTGTTGTTAGATTGGTCTTTTCTGGATTTACTTAGAGTGGCTTGGTATGCTTTTCTGCTACCAGCATCTTGGTATTCCCAAATATATGTGCCTTTTGTCCACCCCCAAAGAAATCCTTCTTGTACCTCACCATAGGTATAAACCTTTGCCGTGAAGTTTTCATCAGATGATGTCTTGCTGGTTTTGTGGGCTTTTTGATGTTCTTGCCAATCAATCCATCCGTCCAGACTCTTGGTAGAGTACCATCCTGCAATGGCCTGTATGTATTCCAATGGATATTGCTTGATGGTTACCTGTTCTGTCTTCTTGTTTTCTCCTTCACCGCAGGATATGGTAAACTTGATGTATTTTACGGTCAACGGAACAAATTCTTTAGCTTGGATATTGACGATACCCTGGTCTTTCTTCTCAGTATGACCATTGGCGAAATTCAGACTGATTTGTGGATAAGTAGTAGTTCCTGACTCAACCATCTTCTTTGCGCCGTTCTTGTCGTAATAATAAACTTCGTCTATTTGGACAGTACAAGCATCGGAAGCATAGAATTGGATCGTCTTGTTATCCACTTTCTCATTTCTCATGATATGGAAGGTAGGGGTAACCAGGAGATAACTATGCTTATCGGCATTGATAACGGTTTCTTCGCCTTCTGTCCATTTCATCACGTCGTATTGGATATCCGCCTGGGTTCCATAGACGATTTCAGTACTGCTGCCACGATTGGTAATGTTGGCATTGACGGTATAGATATGGTTGCGTTTCAACTCTGTTTCGTTGATGTCACGTACTGGTATGCTATAGAAGTTGTCTGTGGTTTCGCCAACGGCTCCTTCTCCTTCAGCATCTTCTGAAATCTTGGTCAGCGGTACTTTCACGATCAACTTAGGCATCTGCTCCGTATTGTCCCATTGGGTAGCATAGCTGTAGGTGGTAATGGTAAAGTTTCCGTTTTCACCCATAGCACTTTCGTAAGCTCCACTCATATTGCCCAAAGTCTTGGCAGAGTTCTCACCGAAGAATGTGGTAGCAGTATTGTAGTTCTGGAAATTCCAACTTGGATTGCCAACAGTGTATCCAGGCACATTGATGTTGAGCTTTACCAGGATTTTAGCTGCTGCACGGCAGAGACTGGTTTGGATGGTTTGGCGGGCAGCTGTTGTTACGAGATAATCGGTCGTGCTGCTCATCAGGAAATTCTTGCCAGGATTGGTATTCGTCTGGTATGGTTTCCAGATGTCTGCATCCGTCTGGGTCTTTCCTGCTAATTCGCTCAGAACATTGATGCCTTGCAGTGATTCCTTGGCATTGGCAATGGTAACAACCTGGTAAGTTTCATTTTCTACCAGCTGGTTCTTGTCTTTCCAGTTGCCCTGGTCCAAAGTAGCAGTAGTACCTTGTGTCATGCTTGGCAACGTCTTGCCCAACTTGAGCGTTGCGTCGGCTTTACCAAAGATTTTCACATCGAGTTTATCCAACTTAGCCTCGTTGAGGCTCATGTCGGATGCAACTCTTGTCTTGGCATCAGTCACCTGTGGATAAATGCTGAGGCTCTCTTCCATTCCGATCGTATCGTTGAAGGCATCTTCCCCAGCGCACCCGGATAAGAGTATGCCCATGATGAAGGTCAGCATTGCTTTCCAGGTTCTGTTATATTGATAATTGATCTTCATGATGGTGTCATTTTAAATGTTACTTCACTTGAACAAAACTGATTTCCGTAGAGGTTCCTGGCAATTTTTCTTCGCCTTCACCCACGTTGATGAGTGCTTTGTTGCTTGGAACAATCGTCAAGAAGACATTTGCATGATAGTTGTGTGGATTTGCCATATCAAGAATCTTCTTAGGCACTACATAGAAGCTGATGGTTTCCTTGTTGCCGTTGCCTTCCAAGGTGTTCTTGATTTCTCCACTTTCGTCTCCCGCTATCACAAATCCGAAGACTGGATTGTTGCTCTGGAGAATCCATTTCCTGCCACCTGTATAGATGTTTTCGAAGGTAATCTTCGGTCCCCAGGTAGGCTCATTGAAAGCTACTTGTATGCCTCCGTCATGGGTTTGATAATCGCCTTCTACGACGGTATGGATTTCTACCTTATCTACATAGTTGTACTTTCCGCCATCTTCCCAGTCGAGTACGGTAGGGTTGATTTGCAACTTGCCGCCTTCGAGGAAGTATGCATAGACTACCAACTCGTGGTTGCGTGCTGCAGGCTTCATGTTGGAAGGTATCGTGAAGGTGGTACTTTGCTCTGGAGAGTCCTCACTCAGTTTGAAATAAATTCTACCTGTGATAGGTCGGTTGCTCTCTCTGAGATAAGTACGGTGCTGGGATACGAAGTTGGCTCCATCCAGACGCGTCATGTATTCAGCTGCTTTTTCACTGCTTCCTCTGTGGAAAGTTGTTGGGTCTGCAACACTGGTAATGTATCTGTTGGAAACTCCTCCGAGCATCACCTTTGAGTGTACGTAAGTGGTAGTTCCATTATACAGGGTGGAGATGAGTCCGGCAGTCTCGCGGTATGCATAGGTGGTTGCATCAGGGAAGACATAACTGGCTTGTGGTATGATATCCTCGTCCAATTCTATCTTGGTGATCAATGCCTCTTCTGTTCCTCCATCAGCCTTTCTTGCGAAGAAGAAGTGCAACTTAGAAACGGCTCTTACCAACGGAATGATTACGCTCTTGGCTGCAGCAGCAGTTTCTGTATCTGCCACATGGTCTGCTACAGAGATATGGGTGATGACTCTTGACAGTGGAAGTCCTGTAGTAGGAACTTCTGTTGCCTGGGCTTTACCTTCACCATTGATGCCGAACTGACTCTTGATGACCATTTCCTTCAACTGCTTGCGAGTCAACATCTTGTTGGCAGTATTATCTGGGAAAATACCCTCGATGCTTTCCGCATTTGCCAGAATGAAAAGGTCGAGATTCTCAAGTTCGTTTCCTCCAGATTTGCGAGGAATTTTCATGCTTACTGTCTTTACGGCAGTTTCGCCGTTGACAGGAGTGGTGAGAATTTCTTCTCTATAGCTTACTGCGATAGCATCATCACCTGTAGAGTTGGAATTGAAAGCCCAAACTCTGATGCTGTGGATGCTGCTTTCCGTAGCAGGATTGGCTGGGTTGCTGTCGAAGTCATCAGCTCTACTCATCGCCGCCCTTGACTCGGTAGGAGAGGAAGTCAGAAAACTGAGATTCAAATAGGTCTCGCTGTCGTCATTGGCAGTGCCAGGACCATAATCGTCATAGACGCATGATGTGAAGACGCTGATGGCTAAAAGCGAGAGTAGCAATGCCGTGAGTGCCATCAAGAAGGTCTTGATTCGATTCCTTCTTTCGTATAATTTAATGAAGTCATTCATAGCGTCCTCCTTTCTTTATTGATTATTACCTAATTCTGTATCTTTGATATTGACATTCCAACCATTGACATTCACCTTGGTGATCATGTTGTAATCTCTCTTGTCCGATACGTAGAACATCAGAACGTAATGGTCTTCACGGTCCAGATATTCCTGATCATCCCAATTCTGGTTTACCTTTTCTCCGCAAAGGGCAAGGAACCAAGGGAGAGAATGATTGAATAATTCTATAGGATTATCCTTATCGCGCAGGTCGGTGATAATGATGCGCTTGTCATCATAATTGTTTTTGTCACCATCCCTTACGGTACGTCTGTCATTCTGTCTTTCGAACATACGAGAAGATGAGAGATCGTAAATCAAGGCCTGATCTACCGGTTCTTCATTCACCTCGGTATGTGCACCGTCATAGTTTGCTCTGCGCTCCATGTTGTATGGCAAGTAGGTGATTTTTTCGTTCTTCACTTTCTCTCCTTTGTGATCGAGCCATGCTGCAGAACCTTCGATGCGAACGTCGAAATTCTCAGGTTTGAAATCCGCCTGGTCGTTCTCGTAAGGGAGCAATACGATGCGGTAAGTCTTGGTACACTTCATTAAGCTGAGTGTAGAAGTCACTACTGTACCTTCATTTCCTTTTTGGTTCAGCCGCTGGAAGTCCACCTGGGTCTTTGCGGTGTATAAGGCTGCAAACTCCTTGTCGTTCTTGATTTCTTCGCCATTGTCCTTACCCATCCTTTCGGTCAGGTCGTCAATGGTAGAAACGCCCGGTGTAAGAGAAGCAAAACTGAACTCCATCTCGTCATCTTCTGCTCTTGACATCACCTGACGGTCGCGAGCCAGACATACGAAGGTATATTTCCCATCCTTCAGACCCGTAATTTCCATCGTGTGTCCAGTTTCAAACTTTTCTCGGCTTTCGATATAAGAGTCAAAGAATTTGCCGTTTTCATCAAAGGCATAAACGTTGATATTCTTAACTTCAGCGGCGAAAGCGTCAGCTTGTTTCACGTTATATGTATAGTCGAACTGGAGAGCCACTTTACTTATTGCAGGCGGGCAGTCGTCCATGTCTTCCTTGATGCAAGAAGACATTGTGGTTAGTGCTATGGCTGAGAAACATACCAATTTAAACCAGTTGTTGTTGATGAATTTTGCCATATCGTTAAATCTTTATATTGTTAATATTCTTAGAAAAGTTCTCTTGAGTTATCTGGAGTGCCCTGCTTTTAGGGTAGGGCATCGTTGATTTCGTCTTTGGGGTGCTTTACTGGAAGCACTGGGTAATCCCATCTTTCTGTGGGTTGTCCCATCTTTCGGATGGAGGAGGTAGTAGGGGGTGAGTTTTATATCACTGTCTTATGGAGGCTTCGTTCTTGATTCTTTGGAGGAAATCTTTCGGAGGCAATGCCCCCGAAAGATTGATGATTGTTACTTCAACTGAATATTAGTAGAGTTAAGTACCCAAGGGTTGATAGCTACTGTTACATTCATGTAGTAGTTAGGCTGGATATCGTCTGGAGTTGGTCCATTAGGAACATCCTTACCTAAGTCGTAGATACCATCCACATTCAAGCGATAGATGCTGTTGCGGAGAATTGAGTAATAACCTTCACGTACGTAGTAGTTGTCCGTAATGGTGTAGCAGTAGTACATCTTACCTTCACGGTAAACTTCGATGTTGTTGACCTTGCGGAAGTTTGCTAACTTTTCGCCTTCCTCGATCAATTTGCCGTTTGCATCCTTAATATTATTTACCACTTCTGCTGCTGTGAGCTCTCCGAATGGGTTACTTACTTCCTCGTCTGCCATCAAATCTGCGATACGGGTGTAAAGCTTGCCGTCATAGCGATAGAATGTGCCATCTGCGAAGTCTGCATTTGCCTTAGCACTTTCTTTCAATGTGGCCTTGATGCAGAAGTAGATTGATGTTGCATCATCCTTTTCAGTTGTTGTATTCTCAAACATATAGTTCTTAGGAGTACGGGTGTTGGTGGTGAAATTCTCAAGACCTGCAGCCTGATACTTGGTACCGTACTCTGTTGTTGGCTTGTAGTAAGGAGTAGTTCCTGCAATCAGCGCATTGAGTGTCCACTTACCTGTTGTGTTCCAATTCTGCACTACGTAAGAGTTGTTGTTCAAGTTTGACAGTGCGTATGTGTCATAAACTACACCTTCCAGATAATCCTCAAAGTTCTTGGTGGTAGTTTCTGGCTTTCTTTCAATCTTGTTTACATCTACGGTAGGAGCATCTACTCTTGCTACAACTCGGTCGAGAGAGATCTGGGTAGCAATGGCAGGGGTAGCCTCGTTCTTGTTGTCTGCTGTAAATTTGACAGTACTATGAGCTGCCTGCTTGTTCTCGTCGTTCTGGTTGAACATCACGAAATGGTTGTTGCCTGCATAGTTTGCACCTCCAACTGTTGATCCTTCAAATGCTGCATTGGCTGCGAGAGGATAGTCCAATTCTGCGTTTGCCAAGAAGTAAACGGTGTATGGTGTGTTCTCTTTCACTTGAGTTACACTCACCTTGATAGGCTTGGTCTCACCAACTGTTGTCTGGGTAGGAGCTGTCTTCCAGTCGCTTGCCGTTACGTTCTTCTTGAAGATTCTTTCTGTACCTTGATAGATATAGATGGTACCAGATGTGATGGTGCTTTCCTCTACTGTTCCGTTCTCAGGGTCAGATTGGGTAGTTCTGGTAGCATCACCAGCAGAACCTTTTACTTGGATAGTCATGTTATAGAAACCATCTACTGTTTCCTGACCAGTGGTAGGAGACATTGTGTCGTCAGTGCTGCAACTGTTGAATGTGAATGCTGCTATCGCTAACATACTCATTGCGAATAGATTTAATTTCTTCATAATCTTTAGTTCTTAAAACGTTAAACAATTATTTTACTTATACATTAATTCTAAAAAAGAAGTTTCGCATATTTTGTAGCAAAAGTTATTTGCTTTTTTTATAAACCTTCTTAAACTTAATTCTCTTTACAATTTATGAGTCATCTTTTACTTATGAAATCCTCTTTTGTTGAATAATCATCTTTTACTATACATTATATATATAGATATTCATCATTTGATTACATCCTTCTGAGAAGTTCCTGAAGATTGATCTTGGCTTCCTTCAATCCTGCCTTATCTGCTTTTTCGAAGTAGGTCTTGGCAGTCTGATAATCATTCTTCAGAACAGCAAGTGCGCCTTTAGCGTTGTCCACTTCCGGACCATTTCCAGCCTTCTTCAAGTAATTCTCTGCGCTTACCTTATCGCCTCTGTCGATGGCAGTATAGGCTGCGTTGAGATTAGCAAGTTCTTCCTCTGGGAACATCTTTACGGCGATATCAAATACCTCATTGTATTCCTTGCTTCCCTTTTCGTAACTGTTGGCTACTGCATACATCTCTTCGAGGGATAGCTTTTGTGGACGGGTCTTGATGATCTTGCGAGCTTCTTCGAGATTGAAATGTCTTACGTCGTAATTGATTTCATATTCGGTGCGGCGCAAAGGTGGATATACTTGGTTGATAAGATATCTGTGTGCATCTCCTGCCTTGGCTGCAATCGCTCTTTCCATTTCGTCTGGTCCCATGTTGCTGTTGAGGATGTTCAGCACGGTTGCCTTCTGCGGGATGTTGTTCTTGGCTACGTAGTCACGCACTCCCTGCCAGTCTTCTGCAGTAGAGGAGAACTTGAACAGTTTCATTTCCACTGGATAGAGGTTGCGCAGATAGTCATAAACGGCTTTAGTACGGTTCTTAGCCAATTTCTCATTGTTGGCATAGCTGCCGTCTGGGGAGGCGTAACCATGTAGTGAAATCGAAGTGATGTGTACGTCTGCGTCGTTCTTCACCAGATCGATGGTCTTGCGCATCTTGTCTAATTCTGCTTGGTTGTTGCTTAGTTTTGTGTTGATAATTGCTTTATTGATATGAAAATTGAGTTGTGCCGTACCCTTTTCCTGTCGGTTCTTGATAGGTTCTGCCTTAGGTCTCACGTATGCATATTGCAATTTCATTGGTCCTGGCAGGGCTTCACCGATGCGGCTGAACAAACCGTTTTCTACAATAGCTTGGTTACATCCGCAGACATCTTGTCCTACAACGAGTTGTGAGTTGTTCATCCACTCGCGATATGGAGTTGTATAAGCATAATGTATGGTCTGGGCTTCCTTATTGTTACGTCTGGTAACGATAAGTGGATTTTGGGTGGCAGTCTTGTTGTTGCGCTGGTAATAGATGTAGCGTTTGCGTCCCATGATTTCCACCGCAGGCATTTTGAGCGTATCTTGCTGGTTGACGATCATCGGGATGATGACGGTTCCCTTATTGCTTTTCACCTGAAGGTTGTCAAGCTTGAAATCCATATTGACAGCAACGTTATTGCCTGTTTTTTTCACTTCCTTGTTGAGAAGGCTCACTTTTCCACCTACCAATTGCTGTGCTTTGGCAGGCATACAGAGCAGAATGACTGCTGCTGCGAGGCTTAATTTGATGATATGAAATGTTCTCATAATTGAAGTCTTTTACTAAATGATAGAAACAATGTAATGCCTAAATGATAAGAATACTACCTTGCTGATGTCGTTTAGAAGACATACACCAGGTTGATGGCTGCCTTGGTAGGGCCTACGTAGTGGTGGCTCTTGTCACTTTCTACTTTCTCGCCGCATTTCTCACATTCGTATTGGTCATACTTGGAGAAAACGTACCCTAATCCCAACTCTGCTTCCAAGTTCCAGTGCTTGGAGAGTGTCCAGGTGTAGCCGTATGCGATTCCGGCTCCTATCATCCATCCCTCGAAGCGATGTTCTTTCAACTTGGAGAAATCTGTTCCCAGTAACATGAAGTCTGCATCAATATTACCTATATTATACTGTCCACCCAAGGCATGGAAACCAAGGAAGTGCCCCATCATCTTGTTGCAGAACCAATATCGCGCTTCAGGTTGTACGATCCAATGCTTCCACTTCTTATTGTCAGAGAAAGACCAAGGATTATAATTTCCCGACAGATCGAATGTCCATTTCGGTGCAAGGCTGAACTCAACTCCAAGATTGAAGGTGGTTGTTGCATCATACAAGAGGTTGGTCTTGATGGCTGCCTTTTGGGCTATTGCCGAATAGGAAAATCCTATGCAGGCAATCATTGTTATAATCATCTTTTGCTTCATAATCTTATGTTTTATGATTTTGTTCTTAGAATTATTTACTTTTATTATTCTTTTAAACTTTGAAGTTCTTAGAAAAGTTACTTTTATGATTTTTGTCTTTTACTTTTTTATTGGTTTTAGAAATCATTACTTTTACCTTTCCTCTAAACTTTGTAAGTTCTTAGAATCGTTAAATGGTAGATTTTTTGTTCTTTCTGGTGGCAAATTTATAATGAATTCTCTTTGGTTGCAAGTTTTTTAGCACTGAAAAATACTGAAAAATGCGATTTTTTCTACATTTACAACTAAAAAACACTGAAATTTACCCCTAAAAACTAAAAAATCTCCAAAAAGGATACGAATCTCAAAATAAAAGCGTATTTTTGCGAAAAAGATGATGGTTAACTTTTTGATAGAATTATTGTATGAAAGGTCTTAGTAATAGTATGGTGAAAATGATACGATTTATAGAATTGTATCTTTGTCCACAATATTGTGGTGTGATTGATAGAAGAAGAGTGATAGCTTATCTGTTCTTTACACTGATAGAAGCTGTTGTGATTCCTGTGCATTTCTTCTTGTTTCTGATATTCTGGGAGCCTATGGGCTTTGCACTTACCTGTGCGCATCTGATAGTTTTCTCTGTCCTCCAATGGACCATCTGGAAGCAAAGCTTAAGTTTCGATAATGGTTTGTCTGCCCTGCTGATGCTGGCTGCTGGTAAACTGATGATTGACAGTATATTCTGTGTTTTTTTTGGAGTTGTCGAAGACCATATCACGGTTTTGGGTAATGTCTTCGTCATGATGGTTATCGGAATTACCGCTCTCAGTCTGATGTTGCATAAAACGGCTTTGGTCGTAGCTCTGGCGATGATTCCTGTATTAGCTATATATATCTATGCAGAACCTTCTGTTACCTTATGGCTCTCATTGAAGCCTTTACTCGTGGGCATATTGATGTTTGGCTATGTCTATACCTATAATATGAGTAAGGTGACTAAAGGATTGCGCCAACCGCGTGAAATCAATCAGGAAGAGAAGAAGGCATTGGAAATGCTTGCCAATATTCGCGATTTGGATCATGATAAAGCAGAAAGTTTGCTGGAAAGACTTACTCCTGAAATGCGTCAGCGTATTGTGGGGCTTGCCACTGAGCGGTTGAGAAAGGAAGAAAGGGAACTCTTAGCTTGGGATCTGGTATGTGTGGAACTGACCAAAAGCGAAAAGGTTATCTGCAAATTGATATTGGAAGGAAAGACGCTGAAGGAAATCTGTTCTTTACTCAACAAGTCTGAGTCTAATATCACCAGCCAGCGCTGTCATATTCGCAGAAAACTGAAAATGGGACGTAAGGATGATTTGCGACGTACTTTGGAATTAAAAATTATAGAGGTAAGAGATGCGCTTTAGACCATCTCTTATCTCTATTACTTTTATGTCAACCGTTCATTGATGTTGATGAACTGTCTTTTAATCTTCCATTCTCAGGAAGGCTTTAGGCAGATAGTCTATGAGATCTCCTGCGATGAGGCTCTCTTTGCCCAGATCTTTAATGGCTAAATCGCCTGCGAGTCCATGAAGATACATGCCTATTTTGCAAGCTTCTGCCTGTCTGTAACCTCGGGCCAATAAGGCTGTGATAATGCCTGTCAAGACATCTCCGCTGCCGGCAGTAGCCATTCCGCTGTTGCCTGTTGAATTGAATTCGATATGCCCGTTTGGCAAACAAAGTGCAGAATAGTGTCCTTTGAGAATGATGTAAGCCTGGAGCCGCTCTGCCAATTCACTGGCTTTCATCAGTCGTTCGTAACTGTTTGCACAGGTGTTACCTACCAGACGGTCTAATTCCTTAGGGTGGGGAGTCATGATGATTCCCTTTGGCAGTTGCTGCATCCACGCTCTATGACTTGCCAGAATATTGATGGCATCTGCATCTACGACGAGTGGACAGGCGGTACGTCGTATTTGTGCAATCAGGGCGATGGCTGTTCCTTCGTTAATACCTAATCCCGGACCGATTCCGACGGCATCAAAGGCATCTGCATCTGTAGGTTCACTGAAATAAGTCTCTTCGTGATCCAGTTGGAGGACAGCTTCCGGTACGCTGATTTGCATGATGTCGTAATTTCGCTTGGGCGTATGGGTAGTAACTTTTCCTACACCGGCTCTCAGACAGGCTTTGGTTGCCAATATGGCTGCTCCTGTCATTCCATAGCTTCCTGCGATGAGAAGCGCATTGCCCATACTGCCTTTGTGGGCAAAGTCGTTGCGAGGTTTCATCATGTGGCGTATATCGCTTTCTTCCAGGATGGAACATTTGCAGTCGGCATTTTGTATGAACTCATGCGAAAGGCGGATATCCAGTACCTTGAGGCGCCCGATGTACTGCTGCATGTCGGCAAGCATCATGGAAAGCTTTTTCTGTTGGAGTGTCAGGGTAAGGTCTGCATGGATGATGTTGGCGTGGATGTTATAGGTGTTATCTTCGCACATCAGTCCGGACGGGATGTCGATACTTACCACCTTGGCTGCACTCTGGTTGATGTATTTCACCATTGCAGCAAAACCTCCGGCTAATGGCTTGTTAAGGCCGCTGCCAAACATGCCGTCGATGACAACGGTCTTGTCTGTGAGCTGCGGCGGATCAAGGTTGACCGTAATTTCTGTAAATTGTCTGATCTGTTTGCATTCTGTAAGCCTCTTTTTATTGGCAGCACAGTCTGCAGAGAGTTTATTATGTACGTTAAACAGATATACCGAAACCGGATAACCATCTTCTGCCAGTAGTCGGGCCACCGCAAGGGCATCACCGCCATTGTTGCCAGGACCGGCAAAGACAACAATGGGAGTACGGCTGGACCATTCTTCCTCAATGCTTCGGGTAATGGCTTTAGCCGCACGCTCCATCAGATTGAGCGATGCGATAGGTTCATGCTCGATGGTATATCTGTCCAATTCATGAATCTGAGTACTTGTAAATATCTTCATATTTCTCCTATTTCTCCTATTATTGTGGGGGTGTTCTTTTTCTACAAATGCAAAAGTACTAAAAAAAGCCCGATGAAAGCACGAAGTTTCGTATTTTTTTCGTAATTTTGCACAAAATATTATTTTCAAGACTATGGGTATAGTTAAAATCAAGGACAAAACCTTTAAGACTTCCATTCCGGAAGCAGAGATTTTGAAGAAAGTACAGGTCGTTGCAGACCGCATAAACAAGGACTTTGAGGGTAAGAAACCTGTGTTCTTGGCAGTGTTGAATGGCTCGTTTATTTTTGCTGCCGATTTGATGCGCATGATAACGATACCGAGTGAGATTTCATTTGTGAAATATGCTTCCTATGAGGGCACTTCCTCTACCGGCAGCATGAAGACGCTCATGGGTATCAATCAGGATTTGGCTGGTCGCCATGTCATTATTGTGGAGGATATCGTTGATTCAGGTTTTACCATGGCCCACATGATAGAGGAACTCAAGAAAATGAATCCTGCATCAGTAGAAATCTGCTCTCTTCTCGTGAAACCGGGTAACCTGAAGGTTAATCTCGATATCAATTATGCAGTGATGGAAATCCCTAATGATTTTATCGTGGGATATGGTCTGGATTATGATCAGGAAGGCAGAAACCTCCGTGATATCTATACGATAGTGGAGTAAGATTGTGGAAGAATAACAATATATAATTTTATATACATAATAAAGAAGATGAAAAATATCGTAATTTTCGGTGCTCCAGGTGCTGGTAAAGGTACTCAGAGCGACAAGATGATCGAGAAATATGGTCTCGGTCACATTTCTACAGGTGATGTTCTCCGTAATGAAATCAAGAACGGTACAGAACTTGGTAAGACTGCTAAGGGTTATATCGACAATGGTCAGTTGATTCCAGACGAGTTGATGATCGATATCCTCGCAAGCGTATATGATAGCTTTGGTAAAGAGCATAAGGGTGTGATTTTTGATGGTTTCCCACGTACCACTCCACAGGCTGAGGCTTTGAAGAAGATGTTGGCTGAGCGTGGTCATAAGATTGCTGCCATGATTGAGTTGGCTGTTCCTGAGGATGAGCTGATGGCTCGTTTGATCAACCGTGGTAAGGAAAGCGGTCGCTCTGATGATAACGAGGAGACTATCAAGAAGCGTCTCAATGTATATCATACACAGACTGCTCCTCTCATCGATTGGTATGAGAAGGAAGGTATTCATCACCACATCGAGGGTCTCGGTACTGTAGATGAGATCTTCGCTCGTGTTTGCAATGTGATTGACAACCTCTAATGATCATATTTAATGTGTAATGTTTAATGTTTAGTTGGGTTTGCGCCTTGGGTGCAGCTTGATAAAAATTAGGCATTGCACATTAATTTCTTTCAAACTGGAAGATAATCAAAAAGTAAACATCAAACACTAAACATTAAACAATAGAAAAAATGGCTGAATCCAATTTCGTAGATTATGTAAAAATCAATTGCCGCTCTGGTAAGGGTGGTAAAGGCTCCATGCACCTGCGCCACGTGAAGTACCAACCGAATGGTGGTCCTGATGGTGGTGATGGCGGACGTGGAGGAAGCATTTATCTTCGCGGCAACCACAACTACTGGACGTTGCTGCACCTCAAATATCAACGTCACTTCTTTGCTGAGCATGGTGGTAATGGTGGACGTGATAAATGTCATGGCACTGACGGTAAGGACATCTATATTGACGTACCTTGTGGTACAGTGGTTTACAATGCTGAGACTGGCAAGTACGTTTGTGATGTAACTTATGATGGGCAAGAAGTGCTTCTGCTCAAGGGTGGTCGTGGCGGACTTGGTAATTTCCAGTTCCGTACTTCTACCAATCAGGCGCCACGTTATGCTCAACCAGGAGAACCTATGCAGGAAATGACCATCATCATGGAGTTGAAACTTCTGGCTGATGTGGGTCTTGTTGGTTTTCCTAATGCGGGAAAGTCAACTCTTCTCTCTGCTGTGTCAAGTGCTCGTCCTAAAATAGCCAACTATCCATTTACTACGCTCGAACCATCATTAGGTATCGTGGATTATCGCGATCACCAGAGTTTTGTCATGGCTGATATTCCTGGCATCATCGAGGGTGCGAGCGAAGGAAAGGGACTCGGTTTGCGATTCCTCCGCCATATTGAGCGCAACTCTCTCTTGCTGTTTATGGTACCAGGAGATACGGACGATATCAAGAAAGAATATGAGGTGCTGCTGGGTGAGTTGAAGAATTTCAATCCGGAGATGCTCGACAAGCATCGTGTACTTGCCATCACCAAGTGCGACCTTCTTGACGAGGAACTCATAGAGATGCTCAAGGAAACGCTTCCTACCGACCTGCCCGTGGTTTTCATATCTTCAGTGACAGGACAGGGTATTCAGGAACTCAAGGATATTCTGTGGAAAGAGTTGAACTCAGAGAGTAATAAACTCCAGGAGATTACTGCAGAAGATACGTTAGTTCATCGTGATAAGGATATGTCTCGCTTCCAGCAGGAATTGGCTGATGAAGGTGAGGATATCGTTGAATATATCGATGAGGATGATATCGAGGACGTAGAAGACCTGGATGATTTTGAATACGAGTAAAATGATAAAGGAATATCATATAGCCTCTGATGTCATGGCTTTTTCTACCACTCGTCAGGGTGGGGTGAGCCAGGGCAACTATGGTGAATTTAATATCAACGAGTTTTGTGGTGATAATGCAGAGCATGTTGCTGAGAACCGTAGACGTCTTGCCGCAGAGTTGGGCATAGATACAGCCCATCTCATCATGCCGCATCAGGTGCATGGAGTAGAGGTGCGTAATATCACCGGTGAGTTTCTTACCATGCCTGAGAACATCCGCAAGATGTTACTCGAAGGCGTGGATGCCGTGATGACCGATCAGTCAGGCGTATGCATTGGCGTTTCTACAGCCGATTGCATCCCCGTGCTTCTTTATGATGAGGAGCATCATGCTGCCGCCGCCATCCATGCCGGATGGAGAGGAACCTTGGCGCGCATCGTTCACAAGACTCTTCAGGAGATGGTCTTTGCTTATAAGACAGATCCCAAGAAGCTGAAGGTGGTGATTGGTCCTGGCATCTCTCTCGGCAGTTTTGAGGTGGGAGATGAGGTATATGAGGCATTTGAGCAGGCAGCCTTCCCGATGGAAGAGATTGCAGAGCAGCGCCCTAATTCAGCCTTCTCTGCCGACCCGGCCGAGCGTGAACGCCTGGCTGCCGAAGGTAATATTGTTCAGTCCTTGAAGTGGCACATCAATCTGCCTCTCTGCAATAAGCAGATTCTTCTTCACTGTGGTGTAGCCGAAGAAAACATTCAGGATTGCGGCATCTGTACCTTCCAACACAGCGATGAATTCTTCTCTGCGCGCAAGTTGGGCGTAGATAGTGGTAGAATCTATACGGCTATCCTCTTGGAGAAATAAAATAAGATTTTCATGATAACATCCATTTCTTTCTTTTCTATGAAACGAAGAGGGAGGAGTGGATGTTTTTCAATTTATAATTAATAATTTTTAATTAATTTTCTGAAAGATATAGATAACGACAAAAGATATAGATAATGAGTAGATTAAGAAAGAGATTGGGGCTCGTTGCCGTCTCGGGTATGCTGATGCTATCCCAGAAATCACTGCTGAGAATTTATTATTTTAGGTAAGAACAATGTGTCTGGTTTTTGATTCCAATTCCATTTCCCATTCTTTTTATATAACATCTTTGTATTTTTTAAATAGCAAATAATCTGTTCTTTTGTATAGATTGCTTTGTTTTCATAATCTACATATGAAATGACACTATCAATCTTTACATTATCATTGTTTGATGGATATGTTACATTTTTCAAAATGCAGGACAAATCAGAATAAATGTATATATGCTTACCTTTTTTACTATTTAGCAATAGATATTTCTGATTTTTTATAATACTAGTTATACATGGACCTATTACATAGCCATCAACTTTAACATCTGAGTTATGATTTAATTTTTCTGCAGGGAATACAATCAAAGCTCTATAGTCAACGGTATCTGCGTAAAGACTAATCTCGTCATAAAAAATATCATCAAATTCATTTTGATTTGGATGGCAACAGCAAAGGCTCAATAAAATAAAAATGAATACTATTGTTCTCATGATGTACATTTATTTTATTAAAAGAGGTAACCTGTTAATAATACTCGAAATCGTTTTGTATCCATGTAGTAAATTGTACAAAGATTTGTCTTTCTTCCTTAAATTTATTGGGAAACCAACAACTTGTCCTTTTGAAGTCTTATACCCGCGAATACCACATAGTACACCATCATGACCCAATGCAAAAACCGGTAAAGAATTATGATTTACAGAAACACCTAAATCCCCATAACTTGTAACTAAATATCTAGAAACTTGACTATCACCAGTTTTATCTTGATGTGTATGAACTTGCCCCTTGACTTTTAGTGAAACTTTATTTTTAGACAAAATAGTTCCATTAAAATTATAACCATAATCATTAAGTTTAGTAGTTCTTGCATTATTGAGATAATCTGGTAATACTAAAAAATAATTATTTTTAAGTAAAAAACCTCCAACTTCTTTTTGCATATAATTAGCTTGTTTCCAGATATACTTATATGCAGAAGTTTCATTGTCAAAAAGAATACTCCCATCATTACGGAATGTTCGATAGTCCCCTTTCTTTCCTATTTGAAAAGAAACTCCACAATAAGTATACCCTTTTGCTAATTTTGTTTTAGAATTTATATTTGGATTAAACTGATAAAAGCCTTGATTATCTTTAATCCAATCTTCTCCGTTCAAATCAATAGAATTCATCGGATTGTTTCCACAATAAGCATAAGGGCTAATACCAACATAATCAATTGCATGAGAATCAGGAGTGGTGAATCTCCCATCACTCATCCATCTTGCCCCATAGTCATAGCTGTCCAACCCATGCATGCGGTCAAGTTCCTTGCCGTTGTACTTGTAAGGCTGCACACCACCAGTGCTCTCTGCCATCAATCCACCGAAAGGGTAGTAATGGTTCACCTGCTCGATGTTGCCATTGGCATCAGCCACCACCCGGTAGTTTCCTAGATGGTCTTTGAGATAGAAGTGGTACTTGGGGGAGTTGCTGCTATTGAATGTTACATAGCCTCCATCGAAGAGCAGCATCTTCAATGCCCCATTCTCATAGATGAAGTTGCCACAGTAGTCACGGTGGGTTGTCACGCCGTTTCCTGCCTGTGCGCTGCTGGATGTTCCGTTTATTACGTTCATAAGCGATAAGTTATAGTCTGCCCTGAGCTTGTTTCCGTCGGCATCATAGCTGTAGCTGATGGTGCTTCCGTCGGCAAAGTTCAGCTTCGTCGGCAAATTTAGTAAATTATACTCAATCTTGCTAATTTTTTTGTTTAAATCTTTCGTCATGCACCCATTTTTGTCGTATTCGTACTCGATTTCAGCGTCAGCACCGTCCACAAAGTGCATGGCATCCTTGTAATAAGGACCGCTTACCTTGTCGGTAATCTTGATGACTTGGTTGCCGTTGTACTTGTAGGTCAAGTCATCTATCCTGCCATAGCTCTTGTCATCCTGCAAGCCTTGCTTACTCATGGTCTGCATGTTACCTGTCATGTCATGATACGTAGTTTTATGAAATGTCAGCAATTGTTTTTGGGGGAATATTCATAATTGTTACATAGCATGTGCACCTGATAGGTTGAGAAAAGCCATTAAATTACAAAGCCCTCCTTATTGCAAAACTGATAGTTGCCAGTGACCTTGTAACTCAGGTTAGTAATAGCTATATCCCATAATTTTCAATAGAAGAAAATTCATATTTTCTTTTTTTACTATTATAAAAATATTTAAATACTAACCATCCACCTAGGTAATAACGCAAGCACCCTTCTTTGTATGAGGCACCATAGCAAGAAACGGTTATTGTAATTCTCTTTCGGCGAACATTAGGAGCACCAAGAGAGTATACATTGTCGATATGATTGCCTTTTATTCTATTATCAGCTGGATGTTGATTCAATTTACCTATCTTATCAATATTGACTTTGTATGAAACAAATTTGCTATTAGTCAGAAAATAAATGGTATCATTTTCTGATATGTTATCTTTTTCACTTGTGTAAATTCTATAGACAATATCTGAATATATGTACTCATATGCATTTTGCGATATGGCTTTTTGTGAAACAGAAAGCATCCAAAATATTATAAAAATATAGTATTTCATATTTTTCTTTATTTTACTTAATGATGGTGTTGAACGGCAATGTGGCTTTCACACCTTTTTTATCATATTTATATATAATTTTGGCTCGCATGCCAAAAACATACTCACTTCGATTTGGTCGACAGGTCTGTATGTCTTGTTTTGTCGGTGGTTGTTGCCAAGCAAATTTGCCTTTTTCGCCACTTGCATGACTATGATAGTCACTGTTTCCTTTTGATATCAATGGGGCAAGTTTGCTTGGATCTCCACTTTTCCCAGTTTTGACATTTTTCACTCCTTCTTCCGTAAAACTACCTGAATATTCACGATTATTTAAAGGAGATACTCCGCCTTTACCGTTATCTTTAATACTTTTATATGCGTTCATTAATTCAGAAGTTGTTCCAAATAAAGTAACATTTTGCATATGTTCTCCCTGCAAATTGCCATTTATGATTTCATCACGCGTTTTTATATAGTCGTTTTCACTTATCGGATTTGAATTTCCCTTTTGTTTAGGATTGCTTTCTGAATACATGCTACTCGTAGATTGATACGTCTTTATAACATACACATAAGTTTTTGAATAGTTGGCCCCATATCTGTATAATTCTAATCCGTCTTGTGAATAATAAACACTATCTAATCCATTCTTGTCAAGAAAGGCTATAGGATTATTACCACAATAAATATATGGACTCATATTTGGAGTGTCTATTGTATGAGGATCAGGAGTGCAGAATCTCCCATCACTCATCCATCTTGCCCCATAGTCATAGCTTTCCAACCCATGCATGCGGTCAAGTTCCTTGCCGTTGTACTTGTAAGGCTGGACATCACCTGTGCTCTCTGCCATCAACCCCCCGAAAGGGTAGTAATGGTTCACCTGCTCGATGTTGCCATTGGCATCAGCCACCACCCGGTAGTTTCCTAGATGGTCTTTGAGATAGAAGTGGTACTTGGGGGAGTTGCTGCTATTGAATGTTACATAGCCTCCATCGAAGAGCAGCATCTTCAATGCCCCATTCTCATAGATGAAGTTGCCACAGTAGTCACGGTGGGTTGTCACGCCGTTTCCTGCCTGTGCGCTGCTGGATGTTCCGTTTATTACGTTCATAAGCGATAAGTTATAGTCTGCCCTGAGCTTGTTTCCGTCGGCATCATAGCTGTAGCTGATGGTGCTTCCGTCGGCAAAGTTCAGCTTCGTCGGCAAATTTAGTAAATTATACTCAATCTTGCTAATTTTTTTGTTTAAATCTTTCGTCATGCACCCATTTTTGTCGTATTCGTACTCGATTTCAGCGTCAGCACCGTCCACAAAGTGCATGGCATCCTTGTAATAAGGACCGCTTACCTTGTCGGTAATCTTGATGACTTGGTTGCCGTTGTACTTGTAGGTCAAGTCATCTATCCTGCCATAGCTCTTGTCATCCAGCATGTCGTTACCTCCAAGATGGTTGGTGGAGACAGTCTGGATATTTCTTCCTCGATAGTCATAGTAGCTGACTGTCTTGATACCTTTATCCATTTGACCGTCAACAGCCGTGATGCTTCCCGTCTCCTTGCCTTTGCTTCTTTCTTCCACGACGGTATAGTAGTCTGCGTCTTGTGGGTTCGCATACGCCAAGCTTGTCATTCCCAAGGAGGAATTGCTCAGAAAATCATAGTTGTCGTAATATGTAGCCTTATGGAATGTCGGTGATTCCAGCACGGCTCCTTTGACGGAATAGCCATAATTGCCGCTTGTTCCATTGTAAACCACCCAAGTATTTGGCAACGAAGTGCCTACCTGGAGTGCATTCTTGCAAATTCCCTCCATGCATGGTCTTCTCACTACATGTAGTATCTATAGGAACTTCATGTGCCCCATAAATCATCTTTATATTTCGGGCTTTTTTAATATTAATTTCAGGTGTTAAATATTGGCTATTTTTATCTTCTTCTTCTGCTATGTATATAATCTCAATCTCTTTACAGAGCCAAGGTAATTCAACTTTTTTCCCTTTGCCAATTCTTTTTATTGCTTTCATATAAAGACTAATACCGATACGCACAGAATCGTGAGGCGCAACAATCTGGGTGTTGTCCTGTATGCCCCAAAAAGAAGCAGAAGAACAATCTATGGTGTCTTTGTTTATGACAAGATAAAATGCAGACTTCACATAATGACCCCGACCATAAAAAGGAACATATAAAGAATCCTGAGTATTATTCTTGAACATTAAAATACAGCATAAATCTCTAGAATATTCTAATTTTTCCACTCCCTTTGGATAAGAGTCAGCCATACTGATAAGGGTGCATTCTACACCACTTTCATGTTGACATGAGATAAACAACAAAAATAATATATATATAAATATCCGTTTCATAAAAAAAATTAATGTTTAACATATTCTTCAGGTATTTCTTTTTCCAACTGCAAATACAAATCTTTTAATTTTTTTGTTGTATTATTCCAAGAAGGGTGAGCTCTTTGCATTTTTAAAATCTGCCAATGCTGATCACTTCCCAATTTTAATATTCCATGTCCTGTATATTCGTGAACTCCCAATACATTTATAACATTTGAAATTGTCGATAAGTAATTTCTATGTTCTTGGTCAGACAAAACAACATTTACTGTAATTTTATTATTGCTTATTGCTGCTATAGGAGCATTTTTCCATGGATAAGAAGTCGTATTATAGAAATCTATACACCGATAATGTGGACCATCACCTTTTGTGTTATTATCAAGAACATTTACCGCAATACTTTTATTTTCTAATTTATCAACATCAAAACCGTTTCGTTTTAAAACATTTGTGAAGATATTCGAAAAAGCATTTGCAGACAGCTTTGCTTCTTCTAGAGATTGCTTCCCATAAAACTCAACAACTCTATTTCCATTAGGCAATTGCTTCAGATAATTATAATTTGAAACAACATAAATATGATCTGTTTCTTTTAAATTGTCACAGATATATGTACCATCTGTTAAATAATAAGAGTCCTCTCCATTTTTATCAATGGCATTCATCGGATTATTTCCACAATAAGCATAAGGGCTAACACCGACATAATTGATTGCATGAGGGTCTTGAGTGCTGAATCTTCCATCACTCATCCATCTTGCCCCATAGTCATAGCTGTCCAACCCATGCATGCGGTCAAGTTCCTTGCCGTTGTACT